>OLYC01001700.1_pt1 | contig 14416 bp, 15 predicted proteins | sample 1674271 | NCBI WGS metagenome assembly OLYC01 (sample SAMEA103958154, study PRJEB25191) | human gut metagenome
GGGGTAGAAATCCTGCACCTGCTCGGGCTGGCGCCCCATCTTGTTCAGATACTCCGCGAGTGCCACGGCGTCCTGAAGCGTGCTGCCGGGGTGCGAGCTCATGAGATATGGGACGATGTATTGCTCCTTACAGAACTTGTTGTTGAGACGCTTGTATTTGTCCATGAAGCGCTCGTACACGTCAATATGCGGCTTGCCCATATAGTCGAGCACGGAGTCTATGCAGTGCTCGGGGGCAACCTTGAGCTGGCCGGAGATGTGGTACTTCACAAGCTCGGCGAAGAAATCGTCGTTCTTGTCCTGAAGCATGTAGTCGTAGCGTATGCCGCTGCGGACGAATACCTTTTTAATGCCGGGGATAGCGCGGAGCTTACGCAGCAGCGCGAGATAATCGGAGTGGTCGGCGTCAAGATTCGGACACGGGGTCGGCGCGAGACAGCGCCGCTCCGCGCACATACCGCACTTGGCCTGCTTCTGGCAGGAATAGTGCCGGAAATTCGCCGAGGGGCCGCCGACGTCGTTGATATAGCCCTTGAAATCCGGAAGCTTGGTCAGCGCCGTGACCTCACGGATAACGCTCTCGTGGCTCCTCGACGTGACCATGCGCCCCTGATGGAAGGCCAGAGAGCAGAAGTTGCAGCCGCCGAAGCAACCGCGATTATGGATGACCGAGAACTTGACCTCCTCAAGCCCGGGCACGCCGCCCATCGGCTCGTACATCGGGTGGTACTGTCGGGTGTAGGGCAGCTCCGCGACGAAGTCCAGCTCCTTCGAGGTCAGCGGCATTGCGGGCGGGTTGACGATGAGCCACCGTTTATCGTGCTGCTGTATCAGAGCACGGCCGCGTATCGGATCGTGCTCGGCGTATTCGATGCGCGTTGCGTCCGCGTAGGCGCGGATATTTGTCCGCACCTCTTCAAACGACGGCAGCGTCACGCTCGGATATGCGCAGACCGACGGGTCGTTCACCAGCACCGCCGTGCCGCGGATGTCAATCAGGGAGGCGACCGGCTCTTTCTTCTTCAGCCGCCGCGCGATCTCGCGCGAGGCGTATTCTCCCATTCCATAGACAAGAATGTCGGCTCCGGCGTCGGCCAGCGCACTGCGGCGCACCTTGTCGTCCCAATAGTCGTAATGTGCGAAACGGCGCAGCGACGCCTCAAGCCCGCCGATGACTATCGGCAGCCCGGGAAAGGCCTCGCGTACGCGGTTGGCGTAGACAATGACGGCATGATCCGGCCGCAGACCGGCCTTCTTGCCGGGGGAATAGAAATCCTCGCTGCGCGGCTTCTTGGCGGCGGTGTAATGCGCTACCATGGAGTCGAGATTGCCGGAGCAAAGCATCGCGCCGAGACGCGGCCTGCCCATGGCGAGAAACGCGTCTGCTGAATGCCAGTCCGGCTGGGCGAGGATGGCCACGCGGTAGCCCTCCGCTTCAAGAACGCGGGCGATCACCGTGGGGCCGAAGCTGGGGTGGTCAACGTACGCGTCACCGGTGACAATCAGAAAATCGTACCACCACCAGCCGCGGCTCTCCATGTCCTCCTTGGACACTGGCAAAAATTCAAAAAGCTCACTCATTCAAGTTCTCCGAAATACCAGCCCGAAAGGCCGTCTTTTTTTATGAAATATCCGCGGCTCGTGGTCTCCACAATGCTGACGAGGTCGCCGCGCCTGAGCGGCGGGACGTAATCGGTGCAGTCGTTGCAGTCGGTGAATTCGCCGTCGGAAAAGAGATATTTTGTGAGGATGTCCATCTCATATCCGGTGCGGACGTGGCGGCAGCGGGAGAATTCCTCGCCCCGCTCCAGCACCTGCACCCGGCTGTCGCCCCAACGGATGTAATACGAGCGCCCGCCCTCGGCCTGATCGCGGAGCACACGGCGCACGGGGAAGGGGTCGTAGTAGACATAGCCGAAGCTGTCGCTTCCGTCCCACGGAATTATCAGGGCGTTGAGTTGCCCGTCGTCCTTGAGCACACAGCCGCCGTCGATACTGACGATATGGTGCTCGCGGTCAACTATCGGGTTCGCGCAGACTCTGTCCGTACCGTACAGCACGACCGGCCAGTGCCCGACGATGACCCATTTCTCAAAACTGCGGCCGGTGTTCATAAACGCGTCACAGCGCATCAGCTCCCCGGCGGTGTGCGCGGAGAGGGGCTTGTCATCCCGCATGGCGGCGTGGGCGAAAACGTAGTTTTTCGTCTCGATGGCGTGCGGCAGGCGGGAGATAAACTTCCATTCCTCGGTGAAGCTGTTGAAAAGCTGCTTTTTGCACTCGGACAGCCCCTCCAGCTCGAAGGGGTCGATACCGGCGGCGTTGCACATTTCCCACAGCAGGCCGCATTTCTTGTGCATCATGTAGTGCAGCAGGTGCTCGTCGGCCTCAGGCGGCATACGGAAAATGTCATCCCAGCCGTCGCAGTTGCCGCAGACCGTGTATACGTTTCCGGCTTCGCTCAGCTGCATGATGTATCTGAGCGTACCGAGGCTGTCCGGCCCTTTTTCGAGGAAGTCGCCGTCGATGATGAGAATATCGTCCGCGTCGAAGCGGATTTTTTTCAATAGACCTTTGAGATACGGCAGGTTTCCGTGAATGTCGGACACCGCGATGATGCGCCGCCCCGGCGGGAGACGCAGGCGTTTTATCCGCGCGGGCATGTCGAATTCAGACATTGCGGCCTCCGATCTTCTTCTCCATCAGAAGGAGCCTTCCGCTGCTGCCCGGCTCAGAGCTCAGTTCATCGAAGCCGTAGCGCCGATAGAACGCGAGCGCGGCGGCATTGTCGTCCGCGACGTGCAGCCGCAGGGCGCGGCGGCCAAGCGCCTCGTAGTGCACTATCGCGCGGCCGAGGAGCTGTATCCCACAGCCGATACCGCGGTACTCCGGCGCGAGGTACAGAAGCGAGATCCAGCCGTAGCCAGCGTGTGCGCCGCGCTCGGTGTCGAGGTCGATAAGCCCGGCGGGCTTGTCCTTGTCGTAAATTTTTATCACAGCCGCGTGGTCGTGCTCATAGTGCCGCACCGCGGCGGCATAATACGGCTCCGCGGAGTAGCCGTTGAGATTCCCGTGCGCGGCGAGCCACGCGTCGGAGTAGCAGCGCTTGTAGTATCCCGCGTCCTCACGTGGATCGAAGCTCTCGCCGCGCATATCGGGCGTCTTCTGCCATGGCTTCATGCCGAGCGCGCTCAGGTGACTGACGTCGTTGATGAATACCGGGCTGAACGCGCCGCTTTCAAAGTGCAGCAGCGTTACGCCGGTGTTGCCGCATATGGGCAGGTGCTCTTTGTCGCCGAGACCGATGCCGAGGATCCGCGACAGCAGGCACAGAATGGTCACTCCGTGGCTCACGACCACGACGGTCTTGCCGTCGTTTGCTTCCGCAATGCGGATAAGCTCCGCGTATGCGCGCTGCCTGACCTCGGCATAGCTCTCCGCGCCGGGAGCCTGCCACTTTTCCGGGTCAAATATGAAGTTGTGCATAGCCTCCGGCTGCTCATAGGCCACGTCGCCGAAGAATCTGGCCTCCCAGGCGCCGACGTTTATCTCGCGCAGGGCGGGGCGCAGCTGCATGGGCAGGTCGTGATACCGTGTGATCGCGGAGGCGGTCAGACGTGTGCGGTAGAGGTCGCTTGCGTACAGCGCATCGACATGCACCGTGCGGAAGCGCTCGGCCAGCGCGTCGATCTGCTTCATGCCGAGCGCCGTCACGGAGCCGTCCCAGTGCCCCTGCATCATGCGGTAGAGGTTGCCCTCGGCCTGTGCGTGCCGAATAAGATAAATTTCCGTCATAACTGTGCCTCCAAAATCTTGACCATACGCGCGGAATAAAGTATAATAAAGTATTCTTAAGAAGTTCTCGCCTTATTATAGCGTGGATCGACGGAATAAACAAGTGTTTTAGTGGGAGAGATGGAGAGTATGATCAGAGCGGCGGCATTGGTTTCCGGCGATGGGTCGAAGCTTCAGGCAATACTGGATTCCATGTATTTTAAAGAGATACCGGATTTTGAGCTGGTAGCGGTCATTTCGCCGCAGAAGGACGCATATGCGATGAGCCGCGCCCTGAATGCGGGGGTTCCGGCCTACGTTGTCGATCCTGACCTGTTCCCGACGATGACGAGCCACAGCATGGCTGTTGCGAACAAGCTGCGGGACATGGACGTGGAGCTTGTCATTCTCGCAGGCTACGATCTGCCGCTGGGAGTGATACCGTATCAGTTCAAGAACCGCATCATCGGCACCTATCCCGCTATCTACCCCGCGTTTGAGGACGTCGAGGGCGATATTCACCGCGCCGTTCTGGAGCGCGGAGTGAAGGTCACGGGCGCGACGGCGTATTTCGCCGACGGCGACGGCCGCGTGGGCGGCATTATCCTGCAGAAGGCCGTTGAGGTTCTGCCCGACGACGACCCGGAAACGCTTCAGCGCCGCGTCATGGAGGAGGCGGAATGGAAGCTGCTGAGTCAGGCGGTGACGCTGTATTGCAGCGGGCGGCTCTCCGTCCACGGCAGCCGCGTCGTGATATCCGAGGAAAAAGCAAAAGTGTAAGTTTTATCGGCCGGAGGAAGCTCCGACCGATTTTTTTATGGCTTTTTCGCCGCCCGCCATGGTGAAGATGGGCGAGCGAACAGAAACATAATTGGAATTTTTTAGGTCAGAAGAGCAGCGCTTCCGGCTATTTTTGCCATTTTTGGATATCCTTTACTTTTCTTCTGCTGAAAAAATAAATTTTCAGCGCTTTCAATATTCGTCAGGGAATATCGCGCTGATTTTTCGTTTCATCTTGATAATTGCAATACGCACCCTTGCGATGTTATAATCTGCGTGTAAAGAAATTTAACAGCAGGTATAGGCGGGGAAGTCACATGGGCCCCGCGTCTCTACCGGGCGGCCCTTGAATTGCCCGACTACCGAGTTGAGTATAGTCACACACAGCCTGAAACAGCTGTGTGAGCTTTACTTTTCGGTAGAGAGGTTTGCTCTCTGCCGTTTTTTATTTTCATTTTCAGGAGGAAAGCGATATGCGCGTAATCAAGACCAAGGACCGCTCAAAGCTGATTCAGGCAGCCATGGGCAAAATCCCCTGCGACCTCACGATAGGCAACGTGCAGTTTCTGAATGTAATAACAGGTGAAATATATCCGGCCAGTGTAGACATACTGGCTGGATTTGTCGTTTTAGTGCGCGAAGAAGGGCAGGAACCCGTCCTCCCCGCAAAGAAATACTACGACGGCTGCGGCAGATATCTCATCCCTGGCTTCATCGACACGCATGTACATGTGGAAAGCACCATGATGATCCCCGAAAATCTCTCCCGCGCCATCCTCCCATGGGGCACCACCACGATCTGCACAGACCCCCACGAGATAGGCAACGTTATGGGCGTTGAAGGCGTAGAGTTCATGCTTGACAACGCAAAAAAATCTAAGCTCCGCCAGTACGTTCTCGCCCCATCCTGCGTGCCGTCCGTCCCCGGCCTTGAAAACGCCGGCGCGGAGTTCGGCGCGGCCGAGATCGGCAGACTGCTCGACATGGATAATGTCGTCGGTATTGCCGAGATAATGGACTATGTCGGCGTCATCAACGACACCGAGCGTATGCACTCCATAATCGAGGAGGGCGTCAAGCGCGGAATGTTCCTGCAGGGGCATGCACCCTACTGCACCGGTAAGGAGCTCGCGGCATATCTGATCGGAGGCCCCGTATCCGACCACGAGAGCGTCTCCGAGGACGAGGTCCGCGCAAAGCTCAGAGCCGGTATGCACATCAACCTCCGCGCAAGCTCTCTTATAGACAGCCTGTCGTTCCTCGTCGACGGCTGTAAGGACATGCCGTGGCGCGATTTCGTATCCGTCTGCACCGACGATGTGCACGCAAAGGATCTGCTGACCGTCGGCCATATCAACAAGGTCGTCGGCAAGGCGATCGCTGCCGGTCTCGACGGGAAAGAGGTCATAAAGCTTGCTACGCTGAACGCCGCACGTGAATACGGCTTTGCGGATCTCGGCGCGATCGCGCCGGGCTATATCGCCGATATCCAGCTTGTCGATGCGCTGGACGGCAGCCGCCCCAAGGCCGTATTCGTCGAAGGCGAGTTGGTCGCCGAGGACGGAAAGTATCTCGGCAGCGACAGCATGGGCGAGGCTTACGACCTTCCCAACACTGTCAATATCCCGCAGCTCAGCGGCTCCGACTCCTTCAGGCTGCGCGTACCCGAAGGGTACAGCGGCAGCACCGTGACCGTGAACGTTATGACTCCCGTCCCCGGCAGCCGCATACTGCGCCATGTGGTGCCCACCGAGCTTCCCGTGAAAGACGGTGCCGTGGATATCAGCGGCGACGCGTCGCTATGCTTTGTATGCTGTGCCAACCGCTACGGCCTCGGCAGCAAGACCATCGCCGTGTACAGGAATTTTGGCCTGCTCACCGGCGCGCTTGCCTCGACCATTTCTCACGACAGCCACAACCTCACCGTGTGCTACCGCAGCGCGGACGACGCGTGGCTGGCCGCGGAAACGCTCAGAAACTGCGGAGGCGGCGTGTGCGCGGCAAACAACGGCAGCGAAACGCACATTGAGCTTCCTGCGGCAGGGCTGATGAGTCAGAAGCCCTGCGCCGAGGTCGCGCAGGATATTGCAGAGGTTCAGAAGGCGGTCGATGTCATAAGCGGCGGCGCACTCACACTGCTCGCCAGTGCGATCATCGCTCTGCCCGTTCTTCCCAGCGTTGTTATCACAGATATGGGGCTTGTGGACGGCACTACCCAGTCCTTTGTCCCCGTATTTGCAGATATGTAAGCAGAAATCAAACCAGAAAGAGAAAAGGAGAAGATCATGGAGAAACTTTTCAAGCTCAGCCAGCGCGGTACCGATGTCAAAACAGAGGTTATTGCCGGCCTTACTACCTTTATGACCATGGCATACGTTTTGGCGGTACAGCCCGCGGCTATCTGCGGAGGCGATGCGGCGGTCGTTGATGTCAACGGCGTCGTCATCAGCAAATCTGCAATAATGATAAGCTGCGCCCTCGTTTCCGGCCTTATCACTATGCTCATGGCATTCTACACCAACCTTCCCTTCGCACTGTCCGCCGGTATGGGCTCCAATTTCATCCTCGGCGCAATGATCCAGTCGCAGGCGATCAGCTTCGGTTCCGCGATGCTGATAACCCTCGTATCCGGCATCATTTTCGTTGCTCTTACCGTGTTCGGACTCCGTGATCTGATCGTCCGCGTCATTCCGAAGAACCTCAAGATCGCGATATCCGCATCCATCGGCTTCTTCATTGCGTATCTCGGCTTCAAAAACTCCGGCATCGGCAGCTTCGCCAATGGCATTGCGCTCGGCGACATCACCGCCCCCGCGGTTCTCCTCTCCATCGGCGGCCTGCTCCTCATGATCGTTCTCAACGCTCTCAACGTCAAGGGCGCGATACTCATCAGCATCCTCGCTATCACTCTCATCGGCATCCCCTGCGGCGTGACCCAAATCTCCGGCGTCGCCGCCGTCCCCGATTTCTCCGATCTCAGCAGCGTCATGCTCAATTTTGACCTCAGCAACGTGTTCACCGCAAGCGGTCTTATCCTTGTTTTCGTCTGCTTCTTCGGAGACTTCTTCTCCACCCTCGGCACCGTTCTGGCCGTCGCGGGCCGCGCAAACATGCTTGACGAAAACGGCAACCTCCCCGGCATTGAGCGCCCCTTCCTCGTTGATGCCATAGGCACTTGTGTCGGCGCTCTCACCGGCAACACCACCGTCACCACCTATGTTGAGTCTACCTCCGGCGTCGAAGCCGGCGGCCGCAGCGGTCTGACCTCCCTTGTCACGGGCGCCATGTTCCTCATTACCGTGTTTCTCGCTCCCCTGTTCGTCGCCATCCCCTACTGCGCGACCGGCCCCGCGCTCATATACGTCGGCTTCCTCATGCTCAAGGGCTTTGTAGATATCGACTTCTCCAGCTTCGACGAGTGCATAGCTCCCTGCGTCATGCTCATGTTCACCGCCTTCACCGGCAGCATCACGAACGGTCTCGGCGCGGGCATAATCGTTCACGTCCTTGTCAAGCTCGTCAAGGGCCGCGCCAAAGACGTCCACCCCATCATGTATGTGCTCTGCGCCCTCATGGTGCTGTACTTCATCGTCGGCTGAATGACGCGTTCCCGGCCGCGCCCTTTTGGACAAGGCCGGGAACGGCTTTTTGCTCCGGCATAAAAATTTTCCGCACGTTTCCGTCAATTTTGTACGTCCGCTCAATATACATTGCAGATGAATAATATTCGCGTTGCAGCTTGCACATAACCATTTTGCTTGTGCATGTATAACATTACATTTATTCATGGATGCCCCTCTTGACAAATGAGAAACACGGTCGTACAATCATGCCATTCTTGAAAGAAGGAGCGAGCAGCACATGTTTAACGTCCGTTTTGACAGCATGATGATGGGTATGATGCGCATGATGAGCATGTGCATGATGATGTGCGCCAAAAATTGCTCGCTTGCTTCATAAACCTGTCGATCTGATGCGGAAAATGTATTCACAACAGGCCTGAAAGCAACGAGCTTTCGGGTCTGTTTTATTTTTGGAGTGTTGATATGATAGAACTGAAGAATCTCAGCAAGGTCTATAAAACATCGGAGAAAGAGATTGTCGCGCTTGACGGCATAAACCTCACAATTCAGGACGGCGAGATATTCGGCATCATCGGTCTCAGCGGCGCAGGAAAGAGCACCTTGGTGCGCTGCATAAACCTCCTCGAACGCCCGACCGGCGGCGAGGTGATAATCGACGGCAAGAGCCTCACGGAGCTGCCCCGCAGGGAGCTTCTGAAGCTCCGCCAGCAGATCGGCATGATATTCCAAGGCTTCAACCTTCTGGAGCAGCGCAATGTTATAAAGAACATCTGCTTCCCGCTGGAGCTTGCGGGGGTCAAGAAGGAGGACGCGCAGGCGCGCGCTCTGGAGCTTCTGAAGCTGGTCGGACTTGAGGACAGGGCGTCCTCCTATCCGTCCCAGCTCTCCGGACCTCCGCGCTTGACCCGAACACCACCCGCCAGATACTCGACCTGCTGAAGGAGATAAACGAGAAGCTCGGCGTCACGATAGTCGTCATCACCCACGAGATGCGTGTCATCGACAGGATATGCGACAGCGTCGCGGTCATAGATTCCAGCCATATCGCCGAGGTCGGCAAGGTCAGTGCGGTGTTCTCGAACCCGCAGTCGCAGATCGCGCGCGATCTGATAGTCCCGAAGGACAGCACCGTCATCAGCACCGCCGGCGGCCGCCGCATAAGGCTCATCTTTGACGGCAAGGACAAGACCAACGACCCGCTGATCTCCCGAATGGTTCTGGAGTGCGGCGCACCGGTCAACATCCTGTTCGCGGATACAAGGATTTTTGAAGGCGTCCTTCATGGACACATGGTCATAGAGCTTCCGAACGACAAGCGGGAAGCGGACAAAATAATCACATGGCTGTCCAGCAGCAGTGTGAACTGGAAGGAGGAGATATAAGCGATGTTTTCTGAAATGTTTTATAAGCTGTGGAACAATGGTCTCATACAGCTTGGAATATGGGAAACCGTATATATGACCCTCATCTCCTCCGCGTTTGCCTATCTGATAGGTCTGCCCCTCGGCGTGATACTGAACGTCACCGATAAGAAGGGCATCGCCCCGCACCCGAAGCTCAACAGCGTACTCGGCTTCGTGGTCAACTTCTTCCGCAGCATTCCGTTCATCATCCTGATGGTCGCGATGCTTCCGGTAGCAAAATTCCTTGTCGGCACGATGATCGGCAACAAGGCCGTTATCGTGATGCTGATAGTCGCCGCCGCGCCGTACGTCGCGCGCATGGTGGAAAGCTCTCTCAACGAGGTGAACGTCGGCGTTATCGAAGCGGCGCAGTCGATGGGCGCGAGCAACTTTGAGATAATCTGCAAGGTGCTTGTACCGGAGGCAAAGCCCGCGCTTATAACCGGCGCCGCCATCTCCGTCGTCACCATCCTCGGCTACTCCGCCATGGCCGCCACGATCGGCGGCACCGGCCTCGGCCAGATCGCAATAATCTACGGCCATCAGCGCAGCAACGACGATATAACGTGGATCTGCGTGTTTCTGATATGGATCATCGTTCAGGTGATTCAGGAGCTTGGCCGGTATATAGCAGTCAAGACCGACAAGAGAATCAACAAGTAATCCATCATTTTTATATAAGGCACTTGGCCGAAATATTTTCTGAAAAGGAGAAAAACAAAATGAAGAAGACTCTTACCATCATCCTCGCACTCGTACTCGCACTCGGCGTTCTCGCCGGATGCGGCAGCAGCGCAAGCACCCCCTCCGCCTCTGAGGCGCCCGCAACCGAGGCTCCCGCAGACGCGTCCGAAGCTCCCGCTGCCCTGACCCCGCTGGTCGTCGGCGCAAGCTCCACCCCCCACGCCGAGATCCTTGAGTCCGTCAAGGACGTTCTTGCTGCCGAGGGCTACGACCTTCAGGTCGTCGTTTACGATGATTACGTCCTGCCCAACACCGCTCTTGCAGACGGCGAGCTTGACGCAAACTACTTCCAGCACACCCCCTACCTCAACAGCTTCAACGCTTCCAACGGCACTGACCTCGTCTCCGCTGCAAAGATCCACTATGAGCCGTTCGGCATCTACGGCAACGGCGTGAGCGATCTCTCCGAGCTTCAGCCCGGCGCAACCATCATCATCCCCGCTGACGACTCCAACGAGACCCGCGCACTTCTCCTCCTCCAGCAGGAAGGCCTCATAAAGCTCCCCGATGACGCGAGCGCCGAGAAGGGCGTCAACCACCTCGACATCGTTGACGACGGCGGCTACAATGTCACTCCCGTTCAGGCCGATACCGTTCCCTCCGTCCTCGCCAACAGCGACGCCGGCACCATCGCAGTCATCAACGGCAACTACGCGCTTCAGGCCGGCCTGAAGGTCGCTGACGCTCTCGCAATCGAGGATGCTTCCGGCGACGCGGCTCAGACCTACGCGAACATCATCGCCGTCCGCGCGGGCGACGAGACCAGCGAAAAGACCCTTGCTCTCGTCAAGGCTCTCCAGTCCGACGCTGTCAAGACCTTCATCGCCGACAGCTACAACGGCGCGGTCGTCGCAATATTCTAAGCTTCCGAAATACATCTATCCTCTTTTCGTATGCACCCCGTCTTTGCGACGGGGTGCATTTTTAAACGGCGATATGCTGTAAAATTTTCACGTTGTCTGCTGCCCGTGCGTGATGAAAAGCCCTCGATCCGGTAGAATCGAGGGATTTTCAGCTTCAGCGTCATTCAACAAGGCATAATATGTGTCAGCACATATGGCAAGATCAGGGATTGTCCTGCTTCCTTCTCAGGCTCAGACAATCTGCTATCATGGCGATAAACTCGGAGTTCGTCGGCTTCCCCTTTATACCGCTTACGGTATAACCGAAGAACTTCTGGAGTACTTCAACATCGCCGCGATCCCATGCGACCTCTATCGCGTGGCGTATGGCTCGCTCCACGCGCGACGGCGTCGTGTTGAAACGCTTCGCAACCTCAGGGTATAAAACCTTGGTCACGGCGTTTATCATTTCCATGTTGTTTATCGTCAGTATAATGGCCTCGCGCAGATAGTGATAGCCCTTTATGTGCGCCGGAACGCCGATCTCGTGGATGATATCGGTGACGACGGCTTCGAGGTTCACATCCTGCTTGGTCGGCTGAGGAACGAGCTTGCAGTCGTAACCGGCGTTGGACGCGATTGCACCGTGGCCGGAAAGCTGCCGCACTCTGCCGAGAAGTGCCGGCGGGTCGCATGGTTTGGGCATGAAATAATCAGCGCCCAGCGAGGAACAGAACTATTACGTGCGGATGCGCGCCGCTCTCCGGGATGCGGCGCAGGACTTCAAGCCCGTCGAGCTTGGTCAGCGCCAGATCCATGATGAGCACGTCCGGTGTAAGCTCGGCGACCAGAGCAAGAGTTTCAAGGCCGTCGTCAGTGGCTCCGACGACCTCCATATCGCTCTCTGCGGAGATCAGGTTCTTGATAAGTGTACAAAAGTCGTGGTTCGCATCGGCAACAAGTACGCGAATTTTGGTTTCCATAATTTATTCTCCTCCCATATTGCAAAGTCTAGGATATTGCTGTACTTTTAAACAATGTTTTGCCGCTTCGTCCCAAATAACGTACCATAGTTGACACTTTTAGAACAACAGAATCTTGTCGAATGACGAAGATTTAATGTTGACATAATATATACAATTTCCACTAATTTCAATATTCTTCGACATAAAGATTTACAATAAATTTTATCTATATGTCGAACTTTGTCGAAATTTTTAGAAAAAATTTTATGGCGTTCCGTAAAGAAGCTCAAAAGTTTCGTAATGATCGCCGGTGTAGTAGATAAGCCCGTCGTTGGAGAACACTATGCGCTCCGCGCCGCGCGAGGACGCGCCCAGCGTGTTCACGTCGCATTCCGTCCAACTGCGCCCCGGCGCGTCGGGCAGCAAGCCCTCGCGGTTCCCGAAGCGGTCGCCGCCGATGCACATTCCGGGCAGGTATTTCTCAAGAGATCCGCCGCTCCAGCCCGCGGCGCGCGCCTCGTCCTTCGTCACGAAGTTCGGCGGAAGGTGCCCGTAGCTGTGAATATAGAGCGCGACGTCGTCCTTGCTCGTGCAGCTCCCGTCTTCGTCGAGCGTCTGTTCCGGCGCGGCGGACGGCTCAGAAGTTGCCTGCGGCGTGGCTTCAGCGGGCTGCGGCGCGGTGACGTTCGCGCCCATGCAGCCGCCGAGCAGCGCGCACAGCATACACAGCGCGAGCAGAAAACTTGCAAACCTAAAACCTTTTCTCATTGTGCCCCTCGCTTTCCAAATATGTTCATATGATTTTAACACTTTTTACACATGGACGCAATTGTCATGCCCGCGGAATTGTGATAAAATCAAAATTCAGGGAGGATTTGCACTATGAAAAAATTTTTACCGCTGCTGCTCGCGGCGCTGTTGGCCTTCGGCCTCTGCGGGTGCGCCGGTTCCGATGCTCCGGACGAACCGGAGGCCACGCAGGTCGTCGAGGAGCCGGACTACGTCCCGGCGTTTTCGGACGCCGAGAGCGCGGCGATGGCGTCGTTTATGAATAAAAACCGCGCGCTCATCTACGAGTCCGCGCTGTATACCTTCGATTTTGACGGCGAATACCGCCCCGTGCTTGCGAGGTACACGCCCGACGGTGAGTCCGTGATTCTCGCGGATGACTGCGTGCCGGAGTTCCTGTTGGCGCTGGACGGGAGACTGTATTACGTCAATACCCGCCGCGGCGGCGAGATAGAAAGCATTGCGCCGGATGGGAGCGACCGTCAGGTTCTCGTTGACGAGAGCTGTGACTGGATGCAGATATACGACGGCGAACTGTATTTCTGCGACGGCGAGGCGCAGTTCTGGCACATGCAGCCGGACGGCAGCGGAAAAACCCTGCTGCTTCAGGGGCCGTGCTATTACCCGTACGTGTTCGACGGGCACGTCGTGTATCAGGACGGGCGCGACGAGTGCCTGTACCTTGCCAGTACTGCAACGGGCGAAACGCTCCGGCTGAGCTATGTCCCGGCCTACGCGCCGGTGATACTCGGCGGCGAGCTGTACGCCACCGAGAAGACGGACGCGGGCTACGGCATATATAAGCTCGATTTTCAAAGCGGCACGGCGAAGAGCTACGAGGGACACGCCCTCGCGTCGGCGGCGGAGCTGTATATCCGCGCCGGGGAGTGGCAGATCCGCTACCCGGACGGGGACGCGAAACAGTATGTACTGCCGCTCGCGGCGATAAACGGCGGCGCGGCAGAATGTGGGTACAGCGGATACAGACGCGTGGAATACATCAATCCGGAATACCTCGTCGAGAGCGAGTACGAGGCCGGGGGCAGGATACGCAGGTTCACCGTGTGCGGCGCGGATAGCGCGGAAACGGAATTCATGGCCGGAACGGCCGGAGGTCAGGGATAAGCATGGACGAGAATTTCATTCATTTTGAAAATGTAAGAAAGGACTACAAGGCGGGCGAGGTCACAGTGACCGCGCTGCATGATGTCAGCTTTTCGATAGGCAGGGCGGAGATATGCGTGATAGTGGGCGAGTCCGGCGCGGGCAAAACGACACTGCTGAACATCCTCGGCGGCATGGACAGCCTCAGTGAGGGGCGCGTCACGGTCGACGGCGTGGACATTTCCGCGTTTGATAAAAAGCAGCTCACCGCATACCGCCGCACTGACGTCGGCTTCGTGTTCCAGTTTTATAATCTGATACCGAACCTGACGGCGCTGGAGAATGTCGAGATCGCGGCACAGCTCAGCAAGGATTCGCTTGACCCGGCGACGGTGCTGGAGCAGGTCGGCCTCGGCGAGCGCGGCAAAAAT
>OLYC01001705.1_pt1 | contig 14397 bp, 9 predicted proteins | sample 1674271 | NCBI WGS metagenome assembly OLYC01 (sample SAMEA103958154, study PRJEB25191) | human gut metagenome
CAGCCAGCAAGTTCTATGAGAAGAGCGAGCTCGACGCAATGAGCAACGAGCAGAAAATCGACGCATACAAAGCTGTCGCAAAGTCTTCTGTACTTGTCAATGCTGAAGGTCAGGAGTGCGGAACACTTGATCTTTCAAAGCAGGAAATCTACACTACCGGTCAGCTTAAAGCACAGGACAACCTCATCAAGAAAGGTTCAGCAGATTTCAAACTGCCTGTTTTCGTATTCGAGAAAGACGGACAGAATGTAACTGTAATCCCTTGCTATGGTGCAGGTCTTTGGGGTCCGATCTGGGGCTATATCGCTCTCAATGAGGATCTTCAGACAATCCGCGGCGCATATTTCGACCACGCCAGCGAGACTCCTGGTCTCGGTGCCAAGATTAAGGACGATCCTTCCTTCAGAGCAGAATTCGAAGGAAAGAAAGTTGATTTCGAGGACGCAGAGGCATTCCAGGTCGTGAAAGGTGGCGCAGGTGATAAAGCCAATGCTGTCGATGCAATCTCAGGAGCTTCCATCACAAGTAAGGCTCTCGGCGTTTCCATCAACAACTGGCTTCAGGCATACAAACCATTCCTCAAAGCTGCCGCTTCCAACGTAGCACAGCCGGAGGAGGAGAATGCAGCCGATTCCCTCAGCGTTTCAGCTGATTCACTTGCAATCGCCAAATAATGAGGAGGAAATAAAATGAATGCAAAACTTAAAGAAACAATATTGAACCCGATTCTCAAGGGCAACCCTATCACTGTCCTCGTACTCGGTATCTGTTCCTCATTGGCTGTGACCGTACAGATGAAGGGAGCCTTCGTAATGGGTCTTTCAGTAATCGTCGTTACAGCACTTTCAAACTTCGTCGTATCTCTGATGAGGAATTCAATTCCTAACAGAGTTCGTATCATCGTCCAGCTTGTAGTTGTGTCGCTGATGGTTATCCTCGTGGACCAGTTCCTCAAGGCATACGCATACAGCATTGAGACCCAGCTCTCTGTCTATGTGGGACTTATCATCACGAACTGTATCGTAATGGGTCGTATCGAGGCTTTCGGTCTCGGCAACAAACCGATTCCGTCACTTCTCGACGGTCTCGCAAACGGCGCCGGATATGCCATGATTCTTCTCATCGTCGCATTCTTCCGCGAACTGCTCGGTTCAGGATCCCTCTTCGGATTCCGGGTTATCCCGCAGTGCTTCTACGATGCAGGTTATATGAACAACGGACTTGTGATTCTTCCTCCTGTAGCACTCATCCTCCTCGGATGTATCGTATGGGTACAGAGAAGCATCCAGAAAGATCTTCAGGAGAAATAACAACTAACACGCAAGTAATATGGAATATATAAGCTTATTCGTAAAGTCAATTTTCGTTGACAATATGATTTTTGCATACTTCCTCGGTATGTGTTCATACCTGGCAGTATCGAAAAACGTGAAGACAGCTTCCGGACTTGGTGCGGCTGTTATCTTTGTGCTTCTGGTCACATTGCCTATCAACTACATCCTGAACACATACGTGCTCAGCCCGGGTGCATTGAGCTGGCTCAGTCCAAGCCTCGCAAGCGTTGACCTCAGCTTCTTGAGTTTCATCACATTCATCGCGGTCATTGCCGCTATCGTTCAGCTTGTCGAGATGGTTGTCGAGAAATTCGCACCGACGCTCTACTCTGAACTCGGTATCTTCCTGCCTCTTATCGCAGTGAACTGCGCAATCCTCGGTGGTGCGCTCTTCATGCAGCAGAAGGATTTCGTCAATGTCGGTGAAGCAACTGTTTACGCTCTCGGTTCAGGTATCGGCTGGTACCTCGCTATCGTGACATTGGCCGCAATCAGAGAGAAGATGTCATACTCCAATGTGCCTGCACCTTTGAAGGGTATCGGTATCACATTCATTACCGTAGGTCTTATGGCCATGGCATTTATGACATTCATGGGTATTTCACTTTAATAGGAGACTTGAGAAATGAATGAAATTACTCTTACAATTATAGCCTCTGCAGCAACTATCACAATAGTTACGCTTATTCTGGTAGTCCTGCTGCTCTGGGTAAAGACAAAACTTACCCCTAGCGGTACAGTCAAGATCGACATCAACGGAGGAAACAAAATCCTCGACGTGGCTCCGGGCAACTCCCTCATGGGAGCACTCGCTGAAGAGAAGATTTTCCTTCCTTCTGCCTGCGGCGGTAAAGCAAACTGCGGACAGTGCAAAGTCAGAGTTCTCGAGGGTGGCGGAAATATCCTCCCGACCGAAACAGGATTCTTCAACAGAAAGCAGATCAAGGACAACTGGAGACTCGGTTGCCAGGTCAAGGTTAAAGAGAACCTTAAGATCGAAGTTCCAGAGTCTGTACTCAGCGTCAAGAAAGTTGAATGCGAGGTCATTTCCAACCACAACGTTGCAACCTTCATCAAAGAGTTCACAGTCAAACTTCCTGCTGGTGTGCATCTCGACTTCAAATCAGGTGAGTATATCCAGATTGATATTCCTCAGGGAACATTCAATTTCAGTGACATTGACGTAGATCCTGAGTACAGGGCAGACTGGGAGCACTTCAAGTTCTTCGACCTCAAGTGCGTGAACCCTGAGCCTACAATGAGAGCTTACTCTATGGCCTCTTACCCTGCTGAGGGCGATATCATCAAACTTAATGTGCGTATCGCAACTCCTCCATTTGACAGGACAGCGCCTAAGGGAAGCAACAAACTCCTGCCGGTTAACCCTGGTATCGGTTCTTCTTACATCTACACTCGTCACCCTGGTGACAAGGTAATGATTTCAGGACCATTCGGTGAATTCCTTCTTCCTAAGGATGACCCAGATTCACAGGAATACATCTTCGTCGGTGGTGGTGCAGGTATGGCTCCGCTCAGAAGCCACATCATGCATCTGTTCAAGACTCTCAAGACCAAGAAGCAGGTCAACTTCTTCTATGGTGCACGTAGCTTGAAAGAGGCATTCTACCTCGAGGATTATGCTGAAATCGAGAAGGAGTTCCCTAACTTCCACTTCCACCTCGCTCTCGACCGTCCGGATCCGGTAGCCGATGCAGCTGGAGTGAAGTATGTGGCAGGATTCGTTCACAATGTCATGTACGAGACATATCTCAAGGAGCACGATACTCCAGAGGATATCAAGTACTTCATGTGCGGCCCTCCTATGATGGTCAAGTCAGTCAACACATTGCTTGACAATCTTGGAGTTCCACCAGAGAACGTACTCTACGACAACTTCGGAGGTTAATCCTTCACTTTAATCATAAAACCCGTTTGGAAGCATTTCCAGACGGGTTTTTTATTTGATTAAATGTTCTTAAACCACCTCCCGGCAGTTTTTTTAAATTTTCCGGCAATTTAAGAATCATAAAAACATGCACTTAATAAGCCACTTTTCCGAGATTTGACGAAAAGGTCAGAATATATTTGCAGCAACAAAATAACTGCAAATGACACGATTCACAGACAACTGGACAAGCCGGCAAACAATTCAGCCTAGCTTAACAACATCTAATCATCACACGGCCGTTCTGACCGTAGCCTTGCTTTTACTATCATCCCTGCCGGTGTTCATTTCGTGTATCATTGACGACAGTTATTATCATAATGAAGAGGGATCCGGTGCCCCGAAAACTGTTAAGACAATTCTGACCTTTACGCCTGAGACGGGTACGATGGCAGACGGGACACTGGATATCTTCTTCTTTAATAATGACAGACTCAGAAAACTCGATTCATATCAGAGGACACAGATTCATAAGAGCAATATCATAGAAGCGGCATCAAGAGAAGGCGACAAGATTATTGTGGTCATCGCGAATTCCCACATAAAAGAGGAGGACTGCGAAAACATATATGACTATGCAGACTTGTCCGGATTATATGCCGAGCTGAAAGATGAGCGATCCGACTACCCTATCCTGTGCGCGGAAACCACAGTAAATGCCGGACATGAAAGAAGATGCGCCATAACTCTGGAGCCGCTCATGGCACAGGTCAAAATCAACAGCATCAGCTGTGATTTTTTCAACAAGCCTTACTCGGATGCCGAACTGACGGATGTCAAGATATATCTTACAAATATCTGCAGCCGTTATCCAATAGCAGGACAGCAGCCGTCAGTCCCGGAAAGCATCATCGACTATGGAAAATTCGAGCCTGAAGATACGTCAGGATTCATTGACAGGCACCTGTTCTATCAGAGACTGGACAGTCCACTTAATGCATCCGTCATATATCCTGAGATCATGCTCTACTGCTACCAGAACATAGTGGAAGAGGAGGCTCTGGGATCTCCTTTCACAAGACTCGTGATTGAAGGAACTCTGAACGGCGAAACCACATATTATCCTATCAATGTCAACAGAGGTGTCTGGAGCAGTCCGGACGGCAAAGCCGGAGTCTCAAGAAATGGCTGCTATGTATATGACATAACCATATCCCAGCGTGGAGTTCCCTCCCCTGACACTCCAATAGAGCCGGGAACAGTCACGTGCAACTTCAGCATAACACCTTGGCAGGAACAAGATAAAAGAAACGTAACCTTCTGATTATAAGACAATGCCACACAACACTTACAAATTGACGACAGCAATCATCATGTCGATATTCGTGTCATGTTCCAGGGATACATCATCATACGACATGGCAGAGGCAATGCTGACATTAAACACAGGTACAATGTCAGTCACGCGCACCACGGATCCGGACGAGGAAAGGATTACTGACCTGAACATCTTCATATTCGACGAAAACGGAAGCCTGGAACGCCATGTGTTTCTCGGCAGGAATTCACTTCCTTCCACGAAAAACGGCATTGAATACAGATTCACTTGGCTTCGCGGCAAAAAGTGTCAGGTCTATGCATGTTCCAACTTCGGATTCGACATTGTGGGCATCAGCTCGACAGAAGACCTGAAAGAATACAGATATCATCTTTCTTACCCGGATGAATACAGCCGTGGCGTACCGATGTGCGGGAAAAGCGACATTACTGTAATTGACAATAACAATAGCGTCATCAATGTCAAGATGAAGAGGCTGATGGCCAAGATCTCCCTGTCGATAGACCGCAGGAAACTGAACAAGAACATCAGTTTCAATGTCAGGAGCGTGAGAATCGGCGGCTGTCCCAAATCTGCGGCATTGTTCTCACCGAGCGCGGCGGAAGGAAGCAATGACGTATTCAGCAACGGCTATATGAAGAGTTACAGCGATGCCGACGACCTCAACATTGATGAAAAGACAGGTATAAGTAGAGAAGTCAATGTCTATATGCTTGAAAACAGGCAGGGCAATCTGCTTCCAAATGCAAAGACAGAAAAGGACAAGATTCTGGATTCATCAGATGCCCTGTCCGAAGTATGCTCCTACATTGAGTTGAAAGCCGAGTACAAGTCAGACTCTCTGTTCACGGGACCGGAAGAATATCTCATCTACAGGTTCTACCTGGGTGATGCCCCTTCAAACTTCGATGTAGTAAGAAACTGTCATTACCACATTACGGTTGTTCCGAGCGGGTCAGGAATTGAGGAGGACAGCTGGAGAATCGACAAATCCAATCTGTACAGATACGGAAAAACTGCCATCACGGTCCATCCGGCAAAATATCTGGAAGGGAAGGTAGGTGAAGACCTCCATATATGGGCTGAAGTAAATCCGGAAGGCGCAAGGATGGAGTTCGGCAAAGAAGAACTCGAATACGACAAAAGTCGTGGCATATACGACTATTCCATGGACAAGGACAATCACGGAGTCACGCTGCACCTGAAAAGTCCCGGAAGCGGAATTGTCTATATCGAAGCCGGTGCACCTGCCGATGCTGCGGAAATGGTTGCAATAACTGTCAATCCCTGAACACTTATGAACAGATATATTTCAATTCTGCTGGCAGGACTGGCAGTTGCCAGTTCTACTGCGTGTCATGAGATAACGGAAGACAAGGGCACTGAAAGTCCTCTCAGACCGGAAATAATAGCTACCAAGGCCGATTATACCGCTAATTTATGTGAGAGTTTTTCATTGTCCGCTTATCTTGTCGAGCCCGATAAGGAACCTGTCACAGATTATCTCTGGAACATGAAAATGACATTGACAGGAAACAAATGGGTCGGCGAGTATCCGGTCTTCTGGATGAATGGACAGGAGATTGAATTCTATGCAGTCAGCCCTTATTTCAGAGAACAGGACAGCAGCCGCGGCATTCGTCCCGGGACTCCCGGAACCAGTCCATTATTGTATTATGACACTCCGGAAAGCACTGTGTTCCAGACAGATATACTTGCCGGCATTGACAGGCGCTCTTCAGGCGTGGTCCAGTTGGATTTCAACCATATAACATCGTGTGTCAGGTTCGCCGTAGGAAGCAATTTCGAAGAAGGAGCCAAGGTAAAGTCTATAACAATCTCCGGAATTGCCGGTTCCGGAACATACCATCTCGACAAAGGGACATGGGAGACCGGAGACAAGAAATACTCTGTACATGACAATGATATAGGTTTCACAATGAAAAACGGAATGGGCAGGAGGACCATCATTTCTGAGCGGTATTTCTATCTGCCCTCCCAGAACTTTACGCAAGATGGTGACGCAGTCATACATGTCAGCATTGATGAAGACGAGTTCATCACGGATGGCGAGATTCCGCTGAACGGAACCACATGGGAGCCGGGAAAGATATACACATTTTATCTGAATTATTACGGAGGGCGTTTCTCCGCCACAGACACGGAAACACTTTTCAATGCAGGTCATTATGAAATCGATGACTCTGACGAGATAGAGGGAGAAATTTAGAAACACAAGTGATATGAAATCGAAATTGACATTGATAAGCGCTGCCGCCGCTGCTGTACAATTGGCGTCATGCAATGGAAATCCTCTTGAGGATATTGACTACAATGACCCTGTTTTTCACGCTCTGACTGAGACGGAATCAGGGACAAAGACTGTGCTCGGAAAAGAAGACAATGCAGGAAATGTCCCGATAATGTGGTCATCCGGGGACGAAATCATAGTGACCGGTGACAGCAGGGAGAAAGCATGTTCATACTATAAGACAGCGGACAAGAACACATCTGCAGCTGAATTCAGATATGACAGGAGCAAAAACGGGAACCGGAGGACTCTCAAGAAAGACAAATGGTATGCCTTCTATCCGTCATCCTCATATTCATTCTCCGGAGAAGAACATATCATGGAACTGCCTCAGAAGCAGACATATTCACCTGACAACATAGGAGAGGGAGCCATGCCGATGTATGCCGTGTCCGATGACGACAATCTGAGTTTCCGGAACCTCTGCGGAATATTGCGAATCAGATTGAACTCTCTGAAAAACAGATTAAGTATCAGCAGGATAAAGATTGCATCCGACAAGGACCTGAGCGGTAAAATAATACGGTACTCGGCCCAGGATGGAATCGGATATCTGACAAGTGAAGGGAGCAGCAAGGCTAGCGCGTGGCTGGAGTGCCCCAAAAACGTAGTCCTATTCTCCGATCCTGCTGATTTTTACATAGTTATGCCTCCAGGACGCCACTCCAAGTTCAAAATACAGTTGTGTGGCAGCAACGGTGTGAATTTCATATATGCCACGCCGAAACCGATAATAATAGAACGGTCAGGAATCACCACACTGGATTTGGACCTGTCGAAATTCATATGCACTGGCACTGATGATATAATTGCCGGCAAGGACAACAGCGCCCTCACGGGACTGGAATACTCTTTTACAGGAGGTGATGAAGACATCTTTCTTTTTAAAGATGGCGAGAATGGTAACATTGATCTCACCAGCATGATCAGCGAGAATTATGAGAATGGTGACTACGTAACCAAAGGAGTGGCCTGGCATAGTGAATTCAGTACAGACGGAGGAAAGACATGGAGCAGGACACTGCCTGACATGTTCTCGTCATTTACGCTTTCCGGAAATGGCGATAAAGAGCACGATATCATTTCATACGAAGTGACGCAGTCTCCTGATGACAGGGAATGCAAAGTAAGACTGGTGCAGGAAATGAGCGGAAAGAGCAAGGAATTCTCTGTCAGACAACTGTCCAGCGCCATCATCGTTGAAGTTGAAACCAAATCGGCAAATGAACTCCTGACCATATTCCACAGACACGGCAACAATATTGAGACCGCATATTACGATGACGGGACGTCCACGTCTTTTAAGCCGTCCACTTATGAAGAAGGCATAACCCACAAATACAAAGACATCGGCATCCACAGAGTTATCCTCAAAGTCAGAAAAGGTATACCGGCTCTGGAGAATCTTTTCCTCAAGAACTTTTATGTCAAGTCGCCTTACAGAATCCACTCCGTGGATATCAGCCATGTCGATTTTACGGAAATAACCAGCCTGAAGAAACTGTTTGACAACTGCGTCAAGGTCTCGAAAATCATACTCCCCGCACCAGGGACAAAGACACCGGTACTCAAGAACATTTCAGGCCTGTTCTACAATTGCCAGTCGCTGAAAACAGCCGACTTGAGATGGATTGACAGCAAAGTACTTGAGGACATCTCGGATTTATTCAAGTACTGTTATTCTTTGGAATCAGTGGACCTGAGTTCCATATGCACTGACCATGTCACGAACATGGCGAATACATTCTACCTCTGCAAGAGTCTTAAAGAACTGGATGTGAGACATTTCAAGACATCAAACGTCACTGATTTCACGGGCATGTTCAGTTCATGTACAGGACTGACCGCCCTTGATGTCACCAGTTTTGACACCTCAAATGCCACCTCTATGACTACCATGTTCAGGAATTGTTCATCCCTCAAGACTCTTGACGTCTCAGGATTCAACACTTCAAAGAACACAAGTTTCGGCGACACGTTCAGCGGATGCGAATCGCTCGAAGAACTTGATGTCTCAGGATTTGACACAAGAAGCGCCAAATATTTCAATGGGACATTCCAAGGATGCCGGAAACTCAAGAAACTGGACGTAAGCGGATTTGACATGTCTGAGGCGGTCAATACGTCAGACATGTTCAATTATTGTTCATCTGTCACCGAACTCGACGTCTCAGGCTTCAGGACAAGTTCCCTGGAAGACATGAGCTACATGTTTTCGTCCATCAATGTTCCGCATCTGGACCTGTCAAGTTTCGACTTTTCCTGTGCAACCAATATGAGAGGGATGTTCTATTACTGCAAAACGGACTCGCTCGTATTGTCCGGGATTCATGCGCCGAATCTCACCAATGCGTACATGATGTTCTTTCAGACCAATACAAAAAGCATCACGATAAAAGACCTGGAATGCCACGAAGGATGCAGTTTCAGCAATATGTTCAACCAAAGTACTGCGGAAAAAATAACATTGACCAACTTCAATGGTGCAAATGGATCTGATATGAGCTACATGTTCAACTCCTGCCGCCATCTGAAGAGACTCATTCTGGACAATTTTTCCACAGACAATGTCCAGAACATGAATCACATGTTTACGGCCTGCTACATACTGGAGGACCTCGACTTGTCCATGTTCAAGACATCAAATGTCACAAATTTCAACTGCATGTTCCAGGGCTGCAGGGCACTTACGTCAATGGACCTGTCATCTTTCGACACGTCGAACGGAAAGGAATTCTACAGCATGTTCGAAGACTGCACAGGGATTTCAGAACTGGATGTCAGCAATTTCCGCTTCAGCAGTGCGACCAGCATGAACAATTTGTTTGCAAAAAACTACAATCTGCGTTCAATACGCATGGACATGAGAGACATTCCGGCAAGCTGTACCCTCAGCAAGGTCGTGTATGGTGTAATGACTGTCGGAACCATGTTCTGCAAAGACAACGTACAGGATTCGAGAATAACCGAGTCCCTTCCAAAAGACTGGACCATCTCATCATTTTAAGATTCAGCGATATGGACAAACGCAACTATCTGATTTTCATATCAGCATTGACACTATTCTCATGCGGGAAACAATACGTGACGAAACCTCAGGACGATTTTGTCAATGCTGAAGTCATCTCACCTTCTTATACCCGCGTCTCCACGGGAAATGAAACGGGAGGCAAGATTCCATTGATGTGGGAAGCCGGAGACAGGATTAGAATCTTCGGAACCGGATCTTCTGCCGGAAGTACATATGTCACCTATGATTCCGGGACAAAAACAGCCAAATTCAAATACGATGAAACTGTCCCGGACAATGTGAGACTCCCCTGCGGAGAGACCTTCACGGCTATGTATCCGGCAGAATATCTGCCTTCCGGACGAGTAGTGACTTTTCCCGGGCAGATTACCATTCCGTATCCGGAAAAGAATAATTCACATATGCCAATGCTCGGTTATGGCGGGCGCAAGTCAATGATATTCAGATATTCAGCCGCCGCAATCAGAGTCAGGCTATATAGTCTGACAAAGAGTATTCCAATGCAGGAACTCCGTATCGGCGCCCGACAGGATATGAGTGGAGGAGCCGGCAAGATAGAAGACAATGGCACCATCACGTGGTACAATACCGGAAACGAAGATTCCATTTTCGGAAATATCGTGAGAGTCCGTATCGGCGGGAACACGGATGGGAACGCCAATGAAAACACTGATGAAAATGCAACTGGTATGGCTGAAATCACCACCAATGATACAATCAGCCTGACCATATCGGTACCGCCGGGAGAGTATTCAAACCTGGCGTTTCAGATACAGGATGTTGAAGGGAACTGGCACTCCTATTTTGTTCCGGGAAGCAAGACTCTGGCACAGGGGACATTGACAAGTTTCACATTGCCGTGCGAAGCATTCAGCAGCGCGGACGGCCCCATTGAAAAAGGCCAGCACTTCAGCCCGCAAATCACAATGGAATACAAACTGACAGCCGCACACGATGCAGACAAGCACACGATATCTGTCGAAAGCTGCCGGGAAGAACAGTTCGCGGACGGAAGAATCCTGACTACAAACATACCATGGGCAACCGAATTCAGCATTGACGAGGGACAGTCATTCAGCAAATCCGTACCGCCGGATATCTTCAGAAGCTTTGACATCAGCGGGACAGGGATAAGTTATACGGCCGCCTCGGCAGGGACAGGCTCGTGCATAGTCAGAATACGTCAGGCCGTAAGCGGAAAGACACAGGACATCCTAATCAGCTATTCCGGGCAAGCCTGAGGTATTTGGCAGTATAAGTCTTACCATTTGCAGCAAGTTGCTCTGGAGTTCCTTCGAATACTAGACGTCCTCCGGCATCTCCCGCATCAGGACCGAGTTCTATGACCCAGTCTGCCGCACGTATCACGTCCATGTTGTGCTCGACGACAACTACCGTATGACCTTTCTCCAGAAGCGCATCAAATGCTTTCAGCAACCTCTCCACATCATAGAAATGAAGTCCGGTAGTAGGTTCATCGAAGACGAACATTATCTTCTTGGATTCAGGACGGTCAAGCGACGAATTCATCGAGAGGAAATATGCCAGTTTGATACGCTGGCTCTCACCTCCTGACAAAGTGCTGCTGCTCTGCCCGAGCTTGATGTAAGACAGGCCTACATCCACCAGCGGCTGAAGCTTTCTGGCTATCGACTTGGCCTCCGGCTCAGGCTGCGCACCAAAGAAAGATATGGCTTCATCGACACTCATGTTCAGGATATCGTCAATATTCTTTCCCTTGTAGCGGACCTCCAGGATTTCAGGCTTGAAACGCTTTCCTCCGCAGGCCTCACATACCATCGTCACGTCAGCCATGAACTGCATGCCGATATGCACGAAACCCTCACCCTGACACTCAGAGCAACGGCCTCCGTCCTGATTAAACGAAAAACAAGACGGAGTAAAGCCATTGATCTTGGCGAACTGCTGTTCACTCATCAGTTTACGTATATCATCGTACACCTTCAGATATGTCACGGCATTGGACCTCGAACTCTTTCCGATAGGATTCTGGTCCACATATTCTATGGCTGAGATTCTGTCCAGATTGCCAGTCAGTTTTCTGAATGTTCCCGGCAGGGAGCCGGTCTGGTTCAGATGCCTGTAAACCGCAGGATACAGGATATCGCCCACAAGAGAGGATTTGCCGCTGCCGCTGACTCCAGAAACGACAGTCAGGACACCAAGCGGGAACTTTACATTGATATCCCTAAGATTATGCTCAAGAGCGCCTTCAATGCCAATGTAATATGTCCAGTCACGTTTTTCCCTGGAAACACGCTGACGGGTTCCTGTCAGATACTGGAGAGTAAGCGACTTTTCAACGACAGCTGCAGGCATCTCCGGCCTGACCTTGCCCTGGAAAACGACCTCCCCGCCATTGACACCGGCCAAAAGGCCCATGTCGATTAGCATGTCCGCCGCCTTGATGATTTCCTCATCATGCTCGACCACGACCACAGTGTTGCCGACATCACGGAGACGTCTCAGAACACTTATAAGCCGGTCTGTATCACGCGGATGCAGTCCGATGCTCGGCTCATCCAGAATATACATCGAACCTACAAGGGAACTGCCAAGTGCAGTGACAAGATTGATTCGCTGGCTCTCACCGCCGGACAATGTGTTGCATGCCCTGTTCAATGTCAGATAAGCAAGTCCGACATCGGAAATATACTGCAGGCGGGACATAATCTCGGCAATAGCCTTATCCGCGATGGAATGCTCATATTCAGTAAGTCTGATATCACGGAAGAAAGACAGGAGTTCACCCGCATTCATGCACAAGAGCTCATAAATATCCTTTCCTCCGACTTTGACATAGAGTGCATCTTTCCTGAGACGGCTGCCATGGCACTCATGACACACTGTCCTCCCGGAATAGCGGCTCAGGAGATATTTGTACTGGATTTTATACCTGTTGGCCTCGACCCACTTGAAGAATTCATTGATACCGATAAGGGATTCCTCCTCAGTTTCCGCTTTCTTGCCCTCCCAGATGAGATTCTTGACCTTCTCGGAAAGATTGCAATAAGGTTCGAAAATAGGAATGCCATACTTGTCCGCGACACTTACAAGATGGTCCTTGAACCAGCCCATCTTCTCGCCCTTCCAGCATGCAATGGCCCCGTCATATATGCTCAACGTCTTGTCCGGGACCACAAGGTCTTCGCTCACGCCGATTATCTTGCCGAGTCCCCCGCAGACAGGGCATGCGCCAAGCGGGCTGTTGAAGCTGAACATGTACTCATCCGGTTCACGGAACGTCATTCCATCAGCCTCAAACCGGTTGACAAAACTCTTGATACAGGTGTTTTTCTCTCCGGATTCGGAAACGGACTCACGCCACACTGACATTGACCCGTTCCCCTTATTGAAACAGGACGCGATGGAGGCATGGAGACGCGCCTGCATGTCCTCCCAGTCAGGCTGCGGCATAGGCGACCCGTCAGGCATGACTGGCAGTCCGTCGCGCATAGAAGGAATCTTCATCCTGTCCACCATAAGCATCAGCCCCGGCCGGAATTCGCCGGAAGAGGAAGCCTGAAGGACATCGTCAATCCTGGTGACACCGCCGGCTTCGCTCCAAAGGCGGGAATAGCCCTCTTCTTTCAATGACAGCAGAAGCTCCACCTTATCACTGCGTCTGTCCCATCCCAGGTCCGCCAGAAGATATACAGATGTAGGAATCTTGCTCCCGAGCACAAACTCCATCACGTCATTTCCGCTATGGCATTTGACCTCAACTCCGCTCACAGGAGAAAAAGTGCGGCCAATCCTTGCGAAAATGATACGCAGATAGTCATATATCTCTGTTGTCGTGGCGACTGTAGAGCGCGGATTCTTGGTATTGACCTTCTGCTCGATTGCAATCGCAGGAGGTATGCCCTCAATGGACTCGACATCAGGCTTGCTCATTCGTCCCAGGAACTGTCTCGCATAAGATGACAGACTCTCAGCAAAACGCCTCTGCCCTTCGGCAAACAAAGTATCGAAAGCCAATGACGACTTGCCGGAACCTGAGATTCCTGTCACCACCACCAGCTTGTTACGAGGGATTTCGACGCTAACATTCTTCAGATTGTTAACTTTTGCCCCTTTGATTATAATGTTCCCACTATCTGCCATAAACGATTATCTAAGAATACCCGTACCTGACGAGGATTGTCAATGCCGGGATTATCAAACCAGACGACAAAAATAATCATTTGTAAAGAGACGACAAACTCCGGACGCAATAACTATTACTGGTATAAGCGAGCATTCCGCAGCTGAATAGCGAACAAACGGTGTAAAAAACAGCCTGATTTTACACCGTTTCTCATTTTTGTGGCAAACGGTGTAAAAAAACGCGTTTTTTGTCACCGTTTTTCTATGGCTTTGTATTTTCATGATCAATGTCAGAAGGATAGCAAAACCCAGCACGTTTTGTCCGGAAAATGGTGGGTATTTACGGACAAGTTGTCTGTAACTCACTTTTGTCCGGGGAAAGGCCGG
>OLYC01001711.1_pt1 | contig 14327 bp, 8 predicted proteins | sample 1674271 | NCBI WGS metagenome assembly OLYC01 (sample SAMEA103958154, study PRJEB25191) | human gut metagenome
TTGTCCCTTCCTGAAACATCTTCTCCTGCTATCTTAAAATCTGGAGAGAATATGCAGGATGGTGCCACAGCCCAAAGTCCAGCCAACACGTGACTCCGGAGACGCTGTGCCAGACAGGAGGTTACCGTCTCAAAAGTCAAACATTCCTCAGTGAGAATCCTGAATTCGTCTTCGGATTTGCACGGAAAGATACACTTTTTATATTTTCCGCACATGGAAAAACAAAAAGTGTTTTGTAACTTTGAAAGACAACTAAAAAGAATTTTACAATGATTAACAATAAGCTTACTGTGGGCATCACACAGGGCGATGGCAACGGAATCGGATACGAAGTGATTATCAAGGCATTGGCAGATGCCAGAATACTCGATTCCTTCACTCCGGTTATCTATGGTTCATCCAAGATTTTCGGATTCTACCGCAAACTCATCCATAACCTGGAGCAGCTTGACACCTATGTCATCAACTCTGCAAAAGATGCAAAGCCAAAGAAGATCAATATACTCAACTGTCTGCCTGACAATGTTTATGTAGAGCCGGGACAGCCTTCATCAGAAGCAGCAAAATGCGCGATAACAGCATTGGAATGCGCCGCTGCCGATCTGAAAAACGGGGACATTGACGTGCTGATTACAGGTCCTATCAACAAGAGGTCAATGACCAATGCCGGTTTCGGCTTCACAGGACATACCGAGTTCCTCAAGCAGTATTTCGGTGCCAAGGACGTGACTATGTTCATGATCAGCAGCCAGTTGAAAATCGGCGTGGTAACAGGACACATTCCTCTCAAAGACGTCCCTTCAAGCATCACCAAGGAGAAGATTCTTAACAAACTGCGCATCATGGACGCTTCTCTCAGACGCGATTTCGGTGTCACCAAGCCTAAAATCGCCGTACTCGGACTGAATCCTCACTGCGGAGACGACGGACTTCTCGGAGACGAAGAGGAAACCATTATCGCACCGGCAGTCAAGGCCGCCAATGATGAAGGTATCATGGCTTTTGGACCTTACTCCCCAGACGGATTCTTCGGTTTGGCCAACTACAGCAAATTCGACGCGACACTTGCCATGTACCATGACCAGGGACTGGCACCGTTCAAGGCTCTCGACTTCGATGACGGAGTGAACTTCACTGCAGGCCTGCCAATCGTTAGGACATCCCCGGACCACGGAACAGCATATTCGATGGCAGGAAGAGATGAAGCGGATCCGATGTCAATGATGTCATCAATCTATGCAGCTATCGACATCTACAAGCATAGAGTGGCATACGATAGGCTTCAAGCAGGAAAAATGCAGGAAAGAAATGTAGAGGAAAGCCGTCCGGAAAGACCGGGACGTCCCCAGATAGAATAACTCAAGTTTCGCAAGTGCGAAACACCGCTTATAGAGCCCGAAAGGGCGAGGGTAAGTCCCTTCCCCGAGGGAGGTTGTCCGAAAAGTCAAACATTCCTCAGTGAGAATCGAGAATCCGCTTCTGGCCTTGTATAGGGGTACGGGGTGTTTCAGTCTCGCGAGGACTTTTCGGGCAGTCTGGAGGGTAGGGATTTAGGGAGAGGGTAACGTACACATAAAAGTGCGTTGGGCTTTCAGCCTTCGGACGAGTGGCACCACTCAAATTCGCACTAACGATCAGCAAGTTTGACAACTTGCGTAACTTGAGTAGAATAATTCAGATGCCAATGCAGACAGAGTCGCATTCCGAAATACAGTTTATTAAGGGAGTCGGGCCCAGAAGAGCCCAACTTCTGGAATCCGAATTGAATATCAGGACAACAGGCGACCTGATCAGGCTTTACCCATACAAATACATTGACAGAAGCAATATTCTGCCGATAGCTGCAATACAGCCCGGAAACGCATTCGTGCAAATCCGGGCTCAAGTAGTTTCATCCACATTACTTGACAAGACAGGCAATTGCATTGACCCCTCTCAGGCAAAATTCAATGCAGTCAGCAGACTAAGTGTGATCGTCTCTGACGGTTCAGGCAGCCTGGAACTTGTCTTTTTCAAGGGAATCAAGTATGTCTTTTCGAAACTGACAATCGGTTCGACATTCATTTTCTTCGGAAAGCCTACTCTTTTCAGCAGCCGTCTGAATATGGTTCATCCCGAGATAGATGACCCGTGTCAGAACAGTCTGCCTGGAGGCACGATGACCGGAGTCTATCCATCGACTGAAAAGCTCAAAAATGCCGGAATTACAGGAAAAGTCATGAACAAAATCATGGCCTCTGCCCTCAACGCAGCAGGAGGTTCCATTCAGGAGACTCTTCCTGAGTATATACTCAAAGAGAAAGGCCTGGTACCACTCGCTTTTGCATTGACAAACATCCATTTTCCGAAGGATGTGGATTCGCTGAAGAAGGCCGAATACCGGCTGAAATTCGAGGAACTGTTCCTTCTCCAACTGTCACTCCTGAAACAGAAATATATCCGCAGCCGCAACGCCAAAGGTCTGATGATGAACAAGGTAGGCGATGCTTTCAACATCTGCTACAAGTCTCTTCCATACGACCTTACCGGTGCCCAGAAGAGAGTTATCAAGGAAATACGGGCTGACATGATGAGCGGCAAACAGATGAACCGCCTGCTTCAGGGCGATGTCGGTTCGGGAAAGACAATGGTGGCGGTGCTCTCTGCCCTGATCGCATACGGAAACGGCTACCAGTCATGTATCATGGCTCCGACCGAAGTGCTTGCACGCCAGCACTATAAGAACATGTGCAAGTATCTCGAGGGGACCGGGGTCAATGTTGCCGTACTTACAGGTACGACGAAGACTGCCGAGCGCCGTACGATTCTCGAAGATCTGGCGTCCGGAAAGACAGGAATAATAGTCGGTACACATGCATTGATAGAAGACAATGTTGTTTTCAGCAACCTCGGACTTGCTATCATTGATGAACAGCATAGGTTTGGCGTCGATCAGAGGTCAAAGCTCTGGAAGAAAGCCAGTTGCGGTATCGCTCCGCATATCCTGGTCATGACGGCCACGCCGATTCCGAGGACTCTGGCGATGACACTGTACGGCGACTTGGACGTCTCTGTCATTGATGAGATGCCTCCAGGCAGGAAGCCGATTCAGACCATCCAGATTACCGAACGGCAGAAACTTCAGCTCTACAATTTCATGAAGGAGCAGATCGCCAAGGGACATCAGGCCTATGTCGTCTATCCTATGATTTTCATCAATGAAAAAGTGGACTACAAGAATCTGGAGAGCGGATACGAGGAGATTGTCGCTGCTTTTCCGCATCCGCCGTATAAGGTTGCCATCGTCCACGGACAACAGAGTGACGATGATAAGGCATTCAATATGAATGCTTTTGCTGCGGGCAGGGCCAACATTCTGGTTTCCACTACCGTAATCGAGGTAGGTGTGGATGTCCCTAATGCCACGGTCATGGTAATCGAAAGTCCTGAAAGGTTCGGACTCAGCCAGTTACATCAGTTGCGCGGCAGGGTCGGACGTGGCGGAGGAGATTCGTATTGTATCCTGGTCCGCGGAGATAAACTGAGCGAGGAATCACGGAAACGCATTGACCTTCTCTGCCAGACTGAGGATGGGTTCGTGCTTGCAGAGGAGGACATGAAGATGAGGGGGCCGGGCGACATGGAGGGCACCCAGCAGAGCGGACTTCCGATAGAACTTTCCATCGCGTCATTGGCAAAAGACGGGGCAATTCTCTCTGACGCAAGGGCTTACGCCGACAATATCCTGAAGAAAGATCCGGACTTGTCAATGCCATTGAACAGGCCTTTAGCGTTGGAGATGAGAAAAGACAAATATCAGAAACCAGACTACAGCAAGATTAGTTAATAACCAAAAACCAATACGGATAATGAAAAGTTTAATAAGCTCGGGCGGTCTGGCCGCCTTGACAATCAGCGCTTTACTAGCAATGAACTGTAATTGTGAAAAAGAGGCGGCAGAGTATATCGGGCCGTCTGACATTGAAATTACCGACGGAAAGATGACTCCTGAGGTCCTGCTTTCTTTCGGCAGGCTTTCGGACCCGCAGTTGTCTCCTGACGGAAAGACCATTCTCTACGGAGTCAGCTACACTTCCATCGAGGACAACCGCACTTGCCGCAACCTGTTTGTTGCCAATGTAGATGGGACATCTCCGCGCCAGCTTACCAAAGACGGAAAGAGCATCAGCTGTGCCCGTTGGACAAATGGAAATACCATCACCTATATCCAGGGCGGTCAGATCTGGAAGGCTACGGTACGCGGACTTTCCGGTGACAAGCCTAAACTTGTGAAGAGAACACAGCTCAGCAATGTTCCCAATGGCATCGGCGAGTTCAAGCTCTCTCCTGACGAGAAGAGTCTGATGTATATCAGTTATGTCAAGAGTGACGTGAAGACAGCTAAGGATTCCGACCCGAAACTTGACAAGGCTGACGCGTATGTCGCTGAAGATCTGATGTATAGACATTGGGATCATTGGGTAACTGAACTGCCTCATACTTTTGTCGCAAAACTCGGAAGCGAAATCACACCGGACAACAGCATTGACATTCTCGCAAATGAGGAGAAGCTTTACGAGCTCCCTACAGAGCCTCACGGCGGTCTCGAGCAGCTGGACTGGACTCCGGACGGAAAGTATATCGCTTATTCCTGCAAGAAGAAGACCGGCAAGGAGTATGCTTTCAGCACCAATACTGAAATCTACATATATAATGTAGCTGACGGCACATGCACTGTAATCCCTATGGGCGGCGGTTATGACACAAATCCGGTATGGAGCCCTGACGGGAAGAAGATTGTTTGGCTGAGCATGGCACGTGACGGCTACGAGGCTGACAAGAGCCGTCTCATGGCTGCCGACTTCAACAATGGCGAAATCAGCAACATCCGTGACCTGACCGCAGACTTCAAGTACAATGCTGCCGGTCCTGTCTGGGCTGATGATTCAGAGCACGTTTATTTCAATGCTCTTTCTGAAGGCCTCCAAGGTATCTTCAAGGCTGATCTCAATGGCGGAATCACCCGCATTACCAAAGAGAACCAGTGGAATGACTATGATTCTCCTTTCGCCGTTGTCAAGGGTGAAGACGGAAACACTAAGCTTCTCGCAAGCTGGTGTTGTATGGACTACCCTACCGAACTTGTCTGCGTAAATGAAGCTGACGGTGCATCCGAGCAGATTACTCATGAGAATGAGCATATTCTTTCCAGACTTGCCAGTCACAAGACTGAGGCCAGAATGGTTCGCACAACAGACGGAAAAGACATGCTCACATGGGTTCTCTACCCTCCACAGTTCGATGAGACAAAGACTTATCCGTCAATTCTTATATGCCTCGGCGGTCCTCAGGGAACTCTCAGTCAGTCATGGTCTTACAGATGGAATTATCGTCTGATGGCTTCTCAGGGATATGTTGTAGTGCTTCCTAACAGACGTGGTACTACTGCATTCGGTCAGGAGTGGTGCGAGCAGATTTCCGGTGATTATTCTGGACAGAACATTCAGGATTACCTTGCAGCGGCGCGTGAGCTGAAATCGGAGCCTTACATTGACAAGATGGCTGCCTGCGGAGCTAGCTATGGCGGATATTCGGTTTACTATCTTGCTGGTGTCCATGAGAATACCTTCGATTGTTTCATCGCTCATGCGGGCATCTTCGATGAGAAATACATGTATTACGAGACTGAGGAGATGTGGTTCTGCAACTGGGACAATGGTGGTCTGACTGAGTTCTCATATACTCCGGGACAGACAGGACCTGCAGGCGACGGCATCACTTTCGGTGGTATCCAGCAGGCCGGTTCTCCATGGAGCACAAGTGCAAAGGCAAAGTGGCATTATTCTCACAGCCCTGTTGACAATGTTACGAAGTGGCACACCCCTATCCTCTGCATCCACGGCTGCATGGACTTCCGTATTCCTTATGACCAGGGAATGGCTGCTTTCAATGCTGCTCAGATGATGGGTGTTCCTTCGAAGCTTGTCATCTTCCCTGATGAGTGCCACTGGGTTACCAAGCCTCAGAACGCGCTGTTCTGGCATCGTGAGTATTTCGACTGGCTCGACAAGTGGTGCAAATAAGGGCTGAACGAAAGGTGCAAGCGATACGCATCTTCTTATAACTGAACCGGCAGGCATTGGTCCTGCGGGTTTTTTGTATTCAGAGACCATAATAAAAAACATCCCGGAATCCTTGACGGACTCCGGGATGAATTATTTGTAACTGTCCGGTTACGCTGATGCGCAACTCCTGACAATATTATTTACCTGCGAGTTTCTTGTAAGACTCGAGACGGATCTTAGCGAATTCCTCTGTCTTCTGAAGAAGTTCATCGGCTCTCTCAGGGAAGAGTTTATAGAGGGATGCGAAACGAACCTCGCCCTTCAGGAAGTCCTGGAACTTGCTCCAGTCAGGTTCCTTGCTGTCGAGAGAGAACGGATTCTTGTCTGTTCCTTCAAGTTCAGGGTTGAACCTGTAAAGGTGCCAGTAACCGCACTCTACTGCAAGTTTCTCCTCCTTCTGGCTGAGACCCATACCTGCCTTCAGACCATGGTTGATACATGGAGCGTAAGCGATGATGAGTGACGGTCCGTCGTAAGCTTCAGCCTCCTTGATAGCGTTCAGGTACTGAACAGGGTTTGCACCCATAGCTACCTGAGCAACATATACATAGCCGTAGCTCATTGCCATCATGCCGAGGTCCTTCTTGCGGATCTTCTTGCCGCTTGCAGCGAACTTGGCGATAGCTCCGGCAGGAGTTGCCTTAGATGACTGTCCACCGGTATTTGAATATACCTCAGTATCAAGAACGAGGATATTTACGTTCTCACCAGAAGCGAGCACATGATCGAGTCCGCCGTATCCGATATCGTAACTTGCACCGTCACCACCGATAATCCACTGGCTACGTGCAGGGAGGAACTTCTTGTATGTCAAGAGTTTCTTGCAGTGTGGGCAATCAGTATTCTCCATGAGAGGCAGGAGTTTGTCCGTAACCTCACGGGTAACTGCAGGATTGTTCTTGTTCTCAAGCCACTGTCTGAAGAGAGCCTTGATTTCGTCTGAAGCCTTCTCGCAGTCGAGACCCTGAGTCATAATCTCAGCGATTGTCTGCCTTACACGGTCAGAACCGAGTTTCATACCGAGACCGAATTCGCAGAAGTCCTCGAAGAGTGAATTTGCCCAAGCCGGACCATGTCCTTCAGCATTGGTGCAGTATGGTGATGCAGGGAATGAAGCGCCATAGATTGATGAACATCCCGTAGCATTGGCAATCATCATTCTGTCGCCGAAGAGCTGTGTGATGTTCTTGATGTATGGAGTCTCACCACAACCTGCGCAGGCGCCTGAGAATTCGAACAGAGGCTGTGAGAACTGTGAGTTCTTGACACTCTGTGTCTTGTTTACGATGGTATCCTTGTAGCCGACCTTTGTATTGAGATAATCGAAGTTCTCCTGCTCAGCCTGCTCGTCGAGTGCTGAAACCATAACAAGAGCTTTCTCCTTTGCAGGGCAGACGTCAACGCAGTTGCCGCAACCTGTACAGTCTGCGACTGAAACTGAGAGGGCGAACTTGTAGTCCTTGAGGACTGCCTTGCCCTGGGATGTCTTGAGACCTGCAGGTGCCGCTGCAACTTCCTCATCATTGAGGATGAATGGACGGATAGCAGCGTGAGGGCAGACAAATGCACAGGTATTGCACTGGATACAGTTGTCAGGCTGCCACTGTGGCACGAATACAGCCACACCACGTTTCTCGTAAGCGGCTGTGCCTGCAGGCATTGTACCGTCAACGTAAGGCATGAATGAACTTACTGGAAGTGTATCACCAGCCTGTGAGTTCACAACGTCAGCGATTTCTTTTACGAATTCTGGAGCGAGACGGTCCTTGTTAGGGTTGACGAATTTGGCTGTGATGTTAGCCCACTCCTCAGGAACATTGACCTGCTCATACTCGCCTCCGCGGTCAACAGCCGCATAGTTCATGTTGACAATCTTCTCGCCCTTCTTGCCGTAGCTCTTGACGATAGCGTCTTTCATGTACTTGACAGCGTCCTCGTAAGGGATGATGCCTGTAATCTTGAAGAATGCAGACTGGAGAATGGTGTTGGTTCTTCCGCCGAGGCCGATCTCAGATGCAATCTTGGTCGCGTCAATGATATAGAACTTGATGTGTTTCTTCGCCAATGTAGCTTTCACGAAGTCAGGGAGTCTCTTTACAGTCTCCTCTGCATTCCAAAGGCTGTTGAGAAGGAAGGTACCGCCATCCTTGATGCCCTTGAGAACGTCATACTTACGGAGGTATGAAGGAACGTGGCATGCTACGAAGTCAGGGGTAGATACGAGGTATGGAGCCTTGATCTGCGCATCACCGAATCTGAGGTGTGAGCAGGTGTAACCGCCTGATTTCTTAGAGTCATAGTCGAAGTAACCCTGACAATACTTGCTGGTGTGGTTACCGATGATCTTGATGGTGTTCTTGTTGGCACCTACTGTACCGTCTGAACCGAGTCCGTAGAATTTGCACTCTGTTGTGCCTGGCTTCACGATGGAGATTTCCTTCTTGATAGGGAGGGACTTGAAGGTAACGTCATCTACGATACCGATAGTAAAGTCGTTCTTAGGCTCGCTCTGCTCGAGGTTGTCGAATACGGCAACAATCTGTGCAGGAGTCGTATCCTTTGATGAAAGGCCATAACGTCCGCCTACTATTACAGGCTCCTGGTCTTTGCCCTGGAACATTGCCTTTACATCGAGGTAGAGAGGCTCTCCGAGTGATCCCGGCTCCTTGGTCCTGTCGAGAACTGCAATCTTCTTCACGCTCTTAGGAAGCACCTTGAAGAAGTATTTCTCTGAGAATGGTCTGTAGAGGTGAACTGTAACGACACCGTATTTTCTTCCGTGAGCCTCGAGATTGTCGATGGTCTCCTTGATGGTCTCGGTAACAGAACCCATCGCAACGATAATTTCTTCTGCATCTGGTGCTCCGTAGTACTCGAAAGGACGATAGTTACGTCCGGTGAGTTCGCCGAGTTCGCCCATGTAGCGTGCAACTACATCCGGAACTGCCTCATAGAACTGGTTTCTGGACTCTACCGCCTGGAAATATACGTCGCCGTTCTGTGCAGTACCTCTTGTTACAGGTGCCTCCGGAGTAAGAGCTCTTGCTCTGAATTTCTCCAAAGACTTGGTGCTGACCATATTTCTGAGATCGTCCTCATCGATGGCCTCGATCTTCTGGATTTCGTGTGATGTACGGAATCCGTCGAAGAAGTGGAGGAACGGAATGCTTGACTTGATAGCTGAAAGGTGAGCAACTGCCGCGAGGTCCTGAGCCTCCTGTACTGAACCGGAAGCAAGCATTGCGAAGCCTGTCTGGCGGCATGCCATAACGTCCTGATGGTCACCGAAGATTGACAATGCATGAGATGCGAGGGCACGTGCTGAAACGTGGAACACGGCAGGAAGCATCTCACCTGCAATCTTGTACATGTTAGGAATCATGAGGAGGAGTCCCTGGGATGCAGTATATGTCGTCGTAAGGGCACCGGCCTGAAGTGAGCCGTGAACAGCTCCTGCAGCACCGCCTTCACTCTGCATCTCGGTAACTTTCACAGTCTCGCCCCACAGATTCTTTTTTCCGTGGGCCGCCCACTCGTCAATGTTCTCTGCCATTGTCGATGATGGTGTGATAGGGTAAATAGCTGCATGCTCACTGAAAAGGTAAGCAATCTGAGAGGCAGCATAGTTACCGTCACAGGTGATGAATTTCTTTTCTTTTGCCATAATCGTTAATGTTTATGTGATTGATTTTCGTTTGTTTCTATATGAAACCCAAATATAACCTGCTACATCATAGCAAGTTATATTAAGCATAAAGACATCGGCCGGAATCCCGGCGATGTCTCTCTTATAAGACTACAGAGTCTCCAGACCTTCTACGGTCACGATAGAGCCGGCGATTCTCTTCACGAGTCCCTGAAGAACCTTGCCCGGACCTATCTCCATAAAATAATCTGCCTCGTCAGCCAGCATATTCTTCACGGACTGGGTCCATTTCACCGGTGCTGTAAGCTGCGCAAGCAGATTTTTCTTTATAAGCTCAGGATCCTGTGTAGGCTGAGCCGTAACGTTCTGATAGATAGGACAAATCGGCGCCTTGATTTCTGTGGCTTCGATTGCCGCTCCGAGTTCAACGCGTGCAGGTTCCATGAGTGGCGAATGGAAAGCTCCGCTCACTGCAAGCGGCAAGGCCCTTTTGGCTCCTTCTGCCTTAGCCCTGTCACAAGCTTCTGCAACTGAATCTTTCTCTCCTGAAATTACCACCTGACCGTCGCAGTTGTAGTTTGCCGGAATCACGAGTCCGTGGCATGATTTGCAAAGGTCTTCGACCTGCTCATTGGTCAGGCCAATGATAGCCGCCATCGAACCCGGCATCTGCTCACAGCATTTCTGCATAGCCTTGGCCCTGATGGATACAAGTTTCAATGCGTCCTCGAATGCTATGGCGTGGCTGGCAGCAAGTGCTGAGAATTCACCGAGTGAATGTCCCGCAACCATATCCGGCTGGAACTGGTCATAACATGCTGTAAGTACAACTGAGTGGAGGAATATCGCAGGCTGAGTCACCTTTGTGGCTTTCAATGCTTCCGGTGTTCCGTCGAACATTATGTCTGTAATCCTGAATTCTAGAATCTCATTGGCCTTTTCGAACATTTCTTTGGCCTTCTGACTCTTCTCATATACTTCTTTGGCCATACCCGGGAACTGTGCTCCCTGACCTGGAAATACATATGCTTTCTTCATAGTATCAAAATTTGTTTTATTCGTGTTAAAAAATCGTGTGAGAACCTGACAGCCGTCTACTACTATTCCCACCTTCCAAACGCTTATCCCTACTCCAATTGCCCATCGGCTGCCAAAATGTCGTTTACCTCTCAAAAATCGGTCCTAACTGAACATTCAGGCGGAATTTCAACAAAGAGAGACAGTTCGCCCTTGTTTGGCAAAATTAAATAAAATCTTAGAGAAAAGCGAAAAATTACACGGATTAATCATTAAAATAGTTAACTTTGCAACGGAGATAAGGGAAATCAATTCCGCATGGCGGCATTTGTTCCTGTCCCCTTTTGCTCCCATAGTCTAATGGATAGGATTTCAGATTCCGGTTCTGACGGTTTGGGTTCGAATCCCGATGGGAGTACCAAAAACGCCTTTGTAGGTATCTACAGGCCTTATAGTGGCAAGGTTTTGCAAAAGACCTTGCCACTTTTCTTATTTTGTGTTGTTTCATGAGTTTGGCCGTGCCTCGGGAAAACATGGATATCAAACATATGTTAGGGAAATGAAGGATTCCATGTACGGCTGCCGGCCGGGCCATGCGGACCGGTACGCCAAGTTGGGGCTATCCTTTCCACCTCATGCGCGGCTGGCCAGAGCCGGCAGTCTTCAGGCAATTTGGTTCCGCGAAAACGTTTTAGGTAGAACCAAATGAATTCCGTAAAGTGTTTTGTGCTGAGAAAACGTTTTATACGGAACAAAACGAATGCCGCAAAGTATTTTGTCCCGCGAAAACGTTTTATACAGGACAAAGCAACACTGCAACCGGATGTGAGCTGCTGAATGAGCGCCCCATATCGGGGGCATGATGTAGATACATACTGAATACGTCCGTAAAATCCGCCCATTTCACGGACAAATGTCATTGCTTAGCAATAATTAGGAGCACAACGAAATAACTTCCATCCCACGGCCAATGCCAACCTGTGAAAACGGCTATACTTCGGACAAACATGCCACTCGCAGACACGACTTTCCCATGAGAACCAGGAAAACTCACTTCTTTGGAATACGTAAACAATCCCGAACACGCCGAGTGGATATCGTTTTGGGCTGATTATTTGCCAAGGTCATGCATTTTCATTAAATTTACCGGAGCAAGGAAAAAATCAGATAATGACAGACAATAAGAAGGAAGTGGAGCGTGCTGAACTCCACAGGACCATTTGGGCTATAGCCGACGAAATGAGAGGATCCGTGGACGGATGGGATTTCAAGTCCTACATCTTGGGAATACTCTTCTACAGATACATAAGCGAGAACATCACATCGTACATAAACAGGGGTGAATGGGAAACCGGGAACAAGGATTTCAACTATGCGAATCTAGAAGATGCAGTAGCAGAGGGAATTAGAGAGGAGATGGTAAGCGTGAAAGGATTTTTCATCCAGCCGTCACAGCTTTTCGGTAACATCTGCAAAGTCTGCGACAAGGATGACAATCTGAACACGACTCTGGAGGGCATTTTCAAAGCCATCGAAAGTTCAGCAAAAGGCACTGCCAGCGAGGACGATTTCAAAGGACTGTTCGCCGACCTTGACGTAAATTCCAACAAATTGGGCGCGACCGTCATCAAAAGAAACGAGAAACTGGTCAAGCTCCTAAGAGGGATTGAGTCAATGAAATTGGGTGATTATCAAGACAATACCATTGACGCATTTGGTGACGCCTACGAATATCTGATGGGCATGTATGCCTCCAATGCCGGCAAGTCCGGTGGAGAGTATTACACTCCGCAGGAAGTAAGCGAACTACTGACCAAGCTTGCGACTGTCGGCAAGACGGAGGTCAATAAGGTGTACGACCCGGCCTGCGGTTCCGGCTCACTGCTGCTGAAAGCCGCCAAGATATTGGGCAAAGACAATGTCCGCCAAGGCTTCTTCGGACAGGAAATCAATCTCACGACATACAACCTATGCAGAATCAACATGTTCCTGCATGACATTGATTATGACAAGTTTGACATAGCCTGCGAAGACACGTTGCTTTCACCGCAGCATTGGGATGATGAGCCGTTCGAGGTGATAGTTTCCAATCCGCCGTACTCGACCAAGTGGAAAGGAGACGACGACATCACATTGATCAATGACCCGAGATTCGCTCCGGCAGGTGTGCTTGCGCCGAAATCGAAGGCGGATCTGGCTTTCATCATGCACTCGCTGGCATGGCTGGCGACCAACGGGACAGCAGCCATCGTTTGCTTCCCCGGCGTGATGTACCGAGGCGGTTCCGAGAAGAAAATCAGACAGTATCTCATAGACAACAACTACGTTGACTGCGTTATCCAGCTACCTGACAATCTGTTTTTCGGAACGAGCATCGCGACGTGCATCATGGTGCTGAAAAAAGCGAAAAAGGACAGCTGCACATTGTTCATCGATGCAACTAAAGAATGTGTCAAGGTCACGAACAGCAACAAGCTCACGGACGAGAACATCCGACATATTCTCGATATTTTCACGGACCGGAAAGATGTGCAGTATATCAGCAGCCTGGTGGCCAATGATGAAATCGCGAAAAGCGACTACAACCTGTCGGTTTCGACATACGTCGAGCAGGAAGATACGCGCGAGAAAATCGACATTGTGAAGCTCAATGCTGAATTGCAGGAGATTGTGTCACGGGAGAATGTTCTGCGGGCTGAGATAGACAAGATAATAAAGGAAATTGAGATATGATGTCATTGTGCCATTTCGGAACGGAATGTAATGACGAAGCCGCTCGGGTGAGGAGCGGCTCCGATACTGACGGGCGTTCAGACAAGGCTGTCCGCCTACCTGCTACGGTAGTGGGCCTTCACGTAAACCTTTTTGCCTCCGACCAATCTGAAATGGCCTCTGACAAAAATTGGTTTGTGAGCTGCTCTGCACTCTGTGTCAGGGCGCTCGTCAAACTTAATAATGATAGAGATTTTTTTCATTTTAATATGAATTGTTGTTAGTTTGAGAGCTGAGAGCGGCCTTTGAGAGTACTTCCGTCAGTACATCTCTTAAAAGCAAAAAAGCACTCACCCGAAGGCGAATGCTTTTTAAATTAAGTTTGACGAGCGCCTCAACCATTCATATAAAAAATCTCCGACACAAAGGTAAGCAATTAAAGGGAAAAAGCAATACTTGACAGAAAAATATGAGCAAGTTAGAAAAGTTAATACAGCAGTACTGTCCGGATGGGGTGGAGTGGAAAACCATAGACAGTGTTACAAAGAGCATTTGTTCTGGGTTGAATCCCAGGAAGAACTTTACTCTTAATTCTTCTGGCGCGAACTGTAATTATCTTACAGTAAAAGAGATGGCATCGGGGAAGATAGTTTTTTCTGACAAGACTGATAAGATTACAAAGGAAGCTGTTAGCATCATACAGAATAGGTCAAGGTTGGAAGTCGACGATATTATATTATCAGGGATTGGCACTATAGGAAGGGTGGCCATTGTTGATATTCCTGTGGGTGATTGGAATTGCAGTGAGAGTGTTATTCTTCTGAAATCAAACCAGTCCATAATAAATC
>OLYC01001713.1_pt1 | contig 14319 bp, 9 predicted proteins | sample 1674271 | NCBI WGS metagenome assembly OLYC01 (sample SAMEA103958154, study PRJEB25191) | human gut metagenome
CGCCGGTTGCCCGACCTACACCCTTAGCAGGGGCGCCTCTTCAGCCTCTTGAGTACTACTCCAGATTCCATGAATGCGAGCCCTAAACCATATATGTTTAACTCATAATATGAAATTCTGCGTCAAACGCTTTTATTATTCTAACAAAGCCCCCTGATATTGTCAAGGGGCTTTTTATTTAATATTATTATTCTTCTTTTTTCTTCTTGTATACAACTACTGTTGTTGTCATGGCTGTACCAACTGATAACATAAGCATTATAAAATACATCATATTGCTTCTGTCTCCTGTTTTTACAGAGGTCTTTGCTATAACCTCCTCTTCATTAGCAGCTACTTCCGGAGTTTTAATATTTTGAGATGTAACCTCATCATTTTTAGAAGCGGCTGGAGTCTCTAATTGTGTTAGTGTCTCTGGCTGTGTTGGTGTTTCCGGTTCGGTTGGTGTCTCTGGCTGTGTTGGTGTTTCTGGCTCGGTTGGTGTTTCCGGCTCGGTTGGTGTTTCCGGCTCGGTTGGTGTTTCCGGCTCGGTTGGTGTCTCCGGCTCTGTCGGTGTTTCCGTCTGCGTTGGTGTCTCTGGTTCGGTTGGTGTCTCCGGCTGCTTTGGAATTACATTTATTGTGACTTTAGCTGACTTGGTATATTCTTTTCCATCTACAGTAAGGACTACTTTATAAACAAATATGTCCTTTCCACTGAAGTCTTTATCCGGGATATATTCAAATGTTCCATCTTCATTAAATTTTATTTTTCCATTTTGGACAGTTTTTTCCATTGCTGTCTTTAATGTAAGATTCTTCTTTGGATTATTAACTATTTCATTTCCGTCATTTATAAGAACTGTCTGTGCATTAAGTGTCTCATTCTGATTAACTGTGTATTCATCATCGACGGCATGAGGTAATATTACTGCTGCCGGAGTCTCTTCAAACTGCTGCATATAGCTAAGACCGTCTATTGTTCCGTCAAATTGACAGCCATCGTTAGTATATGAATATCCTGTATATCCGTCTTTTGCCTTTATTTTAACTGTAACTGTCTGTTCTGTTGCAGAAATTTTTTCAGGGTATTTCACTGTAAATGTTCCATCTTTGTTATCTGTAACATTTTCCTGACCTGCAACAAGCACAAAATGTTTATCCAGTGTGTCTGTTACTGATGATGTTTCAAATGGCAGACTGGTCATTTCTGTCATTATCTGTTTAAATCTGTTATTTAACTGCTCTGCATTTGCTGCTGTATAGAATTCTTTAGCATATCCTCCATCTGAAAATGTAAAATAAGTTTTTCCCCATGATTTTTCATAGTTTAATAATTTATTTCCTAATGATACTTTTACGAGATCAGTTATATCTGATTCCTTACTCATAAGAACTATCGTGTATATATCAGCACCGGCAGCTTTTAACTCTTCACCGGCCTTTCCTGCATAATATGAACCGTTTACTTCATCCCGTGGTTTATTATATCTATTAATTTCATTATTATTTTTTATATAATAATATCCACCTATTTCCCCATTATCGTATCTGTTAGCTCCACCATCAGTAAAAAGTATTACTGATGCACCTGTTGTATCACCAGCAATTTCTGATACCTGCTTTAATCCCTGCTGGATATTAGTTGCTGAACCAAGTCCCCTGCCTATCTTTGTAACATCATTTCTCTTATAATAACTTTTATAATCATTATTATACATTTCTTCATTGTATATTAAATTTAGTTTACTCATAATATCATTTTTGCTTGATGTTCTGGTTATCTCTGTTCTTGCTGAACCACAATATGAAATAACCGATACTTTATTAGATGTGCCTTCTGACAGAAATTCATCTAAGAATTTTTCAACTGCATTTATTGTAACACTCCATCTTGTCTTTTCATAAGTCGGTGCCATTGCGTCTGAGTCAACATCTTCGTCAACTGAGCATGCCATACTGAATGACCTGTCTAATACAAGTATCACATTCTGATTTTCACTTTTTATTGATGGAAGATTCTGCGATTTTGCAGAAAACTGAAGTGTATAGTAACCATTTTCGTCTGGTGTTTCACTTTGTATAGATTTTTCAAGATATAATGTTCCCTGATAAGAATACGATTTGGCATATATTACGGTGTTTTCTGTAATTGCTTCTCCATTTTCAATTCCACCTGCAATTACACCATAGTTCTTATTGCTGGATTTCAGCTTTACAGTATTGCCATTTTTTATATATACATCTTTGGTCTGGTCGCCTATTTTAAATGTGACTTTACTATAACCGTCTTTTGCTGTATCTGATACTTCATTCTCCGTTACAAGTATTATATTATCTGAAAGTACATTTTCTGCGGCGAGCGTCTTATTTGTCATAAACGGTAGTATGCCTGTCACTATCAGGATAATTGTAAGCATTCCTACAATTATCCTGAGTGTCATTTTCTTTTTCATGACTTTTCCTCCCATTTAATCTTAAGGCCGTAATAACAGCCCTTAATATAAATTAATATTAGGAGTATTTACCATTTATTCCATATTTATACTCTGCAATATTCTTTTATAGCTGTTTCATACAGGTTGTTTCCCTCACTGTCAATTACTACAATTACAGGAAGGTTTTCCACTTCAAGTTCTCTTATAGCCTCTGTTCCTAAGTCATCATAAGCAATGACTGTGGATTTCTTAATACATTTACTAAGAATTGCTCCTGCTCCTCCTACTGCTGCAAAGTACACTGCACCATTTCTTACGATTCCATCAATTACTGCCTGTGAACGCTTTCCCTTTCCTATCATTCCCTTAAGTCCCAGGTCAAGAAGGTCTGGTGCGTATTTATCCATACGGCTTGCTGTTGTAGGACCTGCTGAGCCTATTGGTCTGCCCTCTCTTGCCGGAGATGGTCCCATGTAATATATTATGTTGTTTTTCATGTCTATTGGAAGTGGCTGTCCTGCTGCCAGAGCCTCTGCCATTCTCTTATGTGCTGCATCTCTAGCTGTATATATTGTTCCTGTTATATATACATAATCTCCTGAGTGAAGACTCTTTGCATCTTCATCACTTATTGGTGCATTAATATATTTATCCATGATTAGCCTCCCTGATTATATTACCCTGTGTGAATGTCTGTTTACATGGCAGCAAATGTTTACTGCAACCGGAAGTCCTGCAATATGTGTAGGATATGTCTCTATATTGATTGCAAGTGCTGTCTGAGTTCCGCCAAGTCCACCAGGGCCTATTCCTAACTTATTGATTTTCTCAAGCATTTCTTTTTCTAAGTCACGGACATATTCAACTGGGGATTCTTCATTCAGATCTCTTGTTAATGCTTTCTTTGCAAGATATGCACATTTTTCAAATGTCCCTCCAATTCCTACACCGACTACCATTGGAGGACAGGCATTAGGACCTGCATCCTTTACTGCTGTAAGTATTGCTTCCTTTACACCTTCTATTCCATCTGCCGGCTTTAACATGAATACTCTGCTCATGTTCTCGCTTCCGAATCCCTTAGGTGCAACTGTTATGTCAACCTTGTCTCCTGGAACTATGTTAAAATGTATTACTGCCGGAGTGTTATCTTTGGTATTCTCTCTGTAGATAGGATCTTTTACAACTGACTTTCTTAAATATCCTTCAACATATCCTCTTCTTACACCCTCATTAATTGCATCTGTGATATCTCCGCCTGTAAGATGGACATCCTGACCAACATTAATGAATACTACTGCCATTCCTGTATCCTGACATATAGGTATCATATCCTCTCCTGCAATCTTTAAGTTTTCTTCAAGCTGCCCAAGAACCTGCTTTCCAAGTGCAGACTCTTCGTTTTTTACTGCATTTTCAAAAACATTCTTCATATCATCTGTGAGAAAATGATTTGCCTCTATGCACATTTCTTTAATGTTGTCTGTTATTATTGATACATTAACCTCTCTCATTCCCAATTCCCTTCTTGTATTTTAATTATTAATTAATCCAGTAAATACTAAAAACCTTTTTAATTCTTCACGCCAGAATTTCCATTCATGTCCGATTTGTTCAATTTCATCGTATACATAATTGTATTCAATATGGCTCATGAAATAATCTCTCAATATATGATTCATATCTATCCATGGATCAAGTTCTCCGCAGGCATGATATATTTCAGGTTTTACACTTTTCTGCTCTATTAATCTGTCTGCCTGATATGTGATTCCATATTCTGTTTTATGCAGGTCTCCATCACCATAAAGCTCTATTCTTCTTATTGACTTTTCACTTCCATCATTAAGAAATTCTGAATCAGCTTTGTCACCTGCTGAAAATGCTCCTACAGTTCCATATTTCTCAGGATATTTGAGAGCTATATGAAGACATCCGTATCCACCATTAGAAAATCCTGATACGTAGTTATTCTCTCTTTTATCAGAAAGACATGGAAACATATTCATAATTATATTAAATAATTCTTTTCCAACATATGACTCATACTTATCTCCTATATTCATATTAACAAAGCATGAATTCTGCACATTTGGAAGTACTGCTGCAAACCTGCCTTCATCAACATATTCAGCTATTGGTGAATGATACAGCCATACAGTATTATCACCACTGCTTCCATGATATAACCATAATACAGGAAGCTTCTCATCATTTTTCATATCTGATGGGAGAATAACTGTGCATTCCATATTACGCTTAAGATATATAGAAAAGTGATTAACATTCATTACTGTTGCCATATATATCCTCCATCCTGTACGACTGGTCTTTTATTATATTAACTGTCTCATGTATGCATTTATCCCAGAAAGTAAAATCATGATTACCAGCAGTTTCATAATAATTTACTTTAAGTCCTGAATCTGATGCATATTTATTCCACTGTCTGCTCATTGTAAGAATCTGATCAGATAATCCACATCTTATGTAAAATTCCGGGTAATTTTCCACATTTGTCTTGAAATTATTCTCTTTTAAACAATTCATTATATCAAAGCGGTTATCTGATAATTTTTCCCTGTCTCCAAATATCTGATATGTATTTATTCCCTGTGGATTGTCAAATCTTTTCTCTATATCAAGCAGTCCTGAATATGAGAACACCTTGCCATACACATCAGGTTTAATAAGTGCAGCATGTACAGCTCCATATCCGCCCATTGACATTCCTGCTATGTAACGGTCTTTTCTGTCACATGATAATCCAAACCAGTTAGTACAGGTTTCTATAAGTTCTTTTGTTAAAAATGTAAAATATTTTCTTCCATGAACATTATCTACGAAACATTTGTTATCACCTGAAATCATTATGACTGCTATATCTGTATTATCTACATAATCTGCCACTCTGGATTTCGTAATCCATGTTGTATAATCTCCTCCCATTCCATGAAGAAGATATAATGTCTTATAATTTCCTCTTCCCTGAGGAATAATTGCATTAATCATAACGGGCATACCAAGTATTTTTGATTCATAATTAATATTAATTAAAGCCATATTATCTCCTGCTAAAAAGGAAACCGTCACATATATAAATGTGGCAGTTTCCTTAAGATTAATCTTCAGATTCTACTGTTTTATCTGTGTCTTCTTCAAAGCCTTCTGCATCCTTACCATCTTCATCAGCAGGCTGCTTCCTTACTTTGGCAATTGTTGCTACTTTAATTCCTTCATCAAGGTTAATAAGTTTAACACCTGATGTTATTCTTCCAAGATTAGATATATCTGAACACTGAAGTCTGATTATAATTCCTTCTGTTGTAATAAGCATTACTTCTCTTGAATCATCTACAGCCTTAGCTCCTACGACATTACCTGTCTTTTCTGTTATCTTGTAACATTTGACACCTTTACCACCACGATGCTGAACTGTATATTCGTCAATGTCTGTTCTCTTACCCATACCATTCTCAGATACTATAAGCATAGTATCTCCCTGGGTACTTACCTGAACACCAACAACTTCATCCTCATCCATAAGACTCATACCTATAACACCCATTGCTGAACGTCCCGTAGGTCTTACATCTGTTTCCTTAAATCTTATACACTGTCCAAGCATTGTTACCATAAGAATCTCTGCCTGGTCATCTGTAAGTTTAACTTCTATAAGTTCATCATCTTCTCTTAAGTTAATTGCCTGGATTCCTGTCTTTCTTATATTGGCAAAATCTTTAACAGGTGTCTTTTTAACTATACCCTTCTTAGTTGCCATAAACAGGTAATCTGTATCCTGAAGTGTATCAATCTTAACAGGAACTACTGCTGTGATTGTCTCACCCGGTGCTAACTGTAAAAGATTAATTATTGCAGTTCCTCTTGAAGTTCTTGATGCTTCAGGAATTTCATAAGCCTTTAACTTATAAGCTCGTCCTGTGTTAGTAAAAAATGTAAGTACATGATGTGATGTTGTCATGAATAAATCTTTGATGTAATCATCATCAATTGTCTGCATTCCCTTTATTCCCTTACCACCACGATGCTGGCTCTTAAAGTTATCAGGTGTCATTCTCTTTACATAACCTAAGTTAGTTCTTGCAATAACACATGGTTCATCTGGAATAAGGTCTTCCATTGAGATATCATATTCATCATATCCGATAGAAGTTCTTCTGTCATCACCATACTTGTCTGCTATCTCTGAAATCTCAGTCTTGATAACTCCAAGAAGTAACTTTTTATCTGCAAGAATTGCCTTATATTCTTTAATCTTCTCATGAAGTTCCTTCAATTCAGCTTCAAGCTTGCTTCTTTCCAGACCTGTCAGAGCTCTCAGACGCATATCTACGATAGCCTGAGCCTGTACTTCTGAAAGTTCAAATTCAGCTATTAAACTTTCCTTGGCAATCTGTACATTTGCAGAACCTCTGATTATTGAAATAACTCTGTCGATATTATCTAAAGCAATCATTAAGCCCTCTAAAATGTGGGCTCTTTCTTCTGCCTTATTAAGATCAAACTTTGTTCTTCTTGTAACGACTTCTTCCTGATGAAGAAGGTAATACTTTAACATGTCATACAGGTTAAGCACCTTTGGCTGGTTATCTACTAATGCAAGCATGATTACACCAAATGTATCCTGTAACTGTGTGTGTTTGTATAACTGGTTAAGTATTATGTTAGGATTGACATCTCTTCTTAACTCAATGGCAATTCTCATACCCTCTCTGTCAGATTCATCTCTTAAATCTGTGATTCCATCAATCTTCTTATCTCTTACAAGCTCTGCTATTTTCTCGATAAGCTTTGCTTTATTAACCATGTATGGAAGTTCTGTAACTACAATTCTGTTCTTGCCATTATTCATTGGCTCAATATTAGTTACAGCTCTTACCTTTATCTTGGCTCTTCCTGTACGGTAAGCCTCTTCAATTCCCAACTTGCCGATTATTGTTCCACCTGTAGGGAAATCAGGACCTTTAACTATATCAAGAATTTCCTCAATTGTTGTGTCTCTGTCTTCTTCCACCTTATTGTCAATCATCTTTACAACAGCACCTATAACTTCTCTTAAGTTATGAGGTGGAATATTAGTAGCCATACCTACGGCAATACCTGATGTACCATTACATAACAGGTTAGGATATCTTGATGGAAGTACTGTAGGTTCTTTTTCTGTTTCATCAAAGTTAGGTATGAAATCTACAGTATCTTTGTTAAGATCTCTTGTCATCTCCATAGATATTTTGCTGAGTCTCGCCTCTGTATATCGCATGGCTGCGGCTCCATCACCATCGACTGAACCAAAGTTACCATGTCCGTCAACAAGTGGATATCTTGTATTGAAATCCTGAGCCAGCTTTACTAATGCCTCATAAATTGATGAATCACCATGTGGGTGATATTTACCCATTGTATCACCAACGATACGGGCACATTTTCTATGTGGCTTATCAGGATCGTTGTTAAGTTCTATCATTGAATATAGAATTCTTCTCTGTACCGGCTTAAGACCATCTCTTACATCCGGAAGTGCTCTGGAAGCGATAACACTCATGGCATAATCTATATAATAGTTTTCCATGGTTTTCTGCATATCGACTTCTTGAACTTTATCAAAGATATGTTCATCCATTATTATAATTCCTTTCCGTGAAGTTATTAATTAACGCAATGTGTAAATCTGGAATACGCCATGCATAAATCCTAATCACGCGCATTCGTAAAATCTACATACGCCATGCGTAAATCCTACGGATTTACTTATGTGGCTAATCGCCACATACAACTCAAAATTATAAAATATGCCCATGTATGCAAGCATACGGTCATATTTATAATTTTTCCTTGTGCATGGCTTGTTAGATATCCAAATTCTTTACAAACTTAGCATTTGCTTCTATGAAATCTCTTCTTGGCTCTACCTTGTCACCCATAAGTGTTGAGAATGTTACATCAAGTTCTGAATCATCATCTTCATTCATATTAACTCTTAATAATACTCTCTTGTGTGGATCCATTGTTGTTTCCCATAACTGTTCTGCATCCATCTCACCAAGTCCCTTATAACGCTGGACTTTGTTGTTCTGGTCTCTTCCAATTTCAGTCATTATTGCATTAAGCTCATCATCATTATAGGCATACCAGACTTTTTTATTCTTCTCAACCTTATAAAGTGGTGGCTGTGCAAGATATACATGGCCTTCTCTTATCAGATCAGGCATGAATCTGTACAGAAATGTAAGAAGAAGTGTTGCAATATGTGCACCATCTACATCTGCATCTGTCATAATAATAATCTTGTGATAACGAAGCTTGCTTATATCAAAATCTTCATGAATACCTGTACCAAATGCAGTAATCATCGCTTTAATCTCTGCATTTCCAAGTATTCTGTCAAGTCTTGCTTTCTCAACGTTAAGAATCTTACCACGAAGTGGAAGGATTGCCTGTGTAGCACGGCTTCTTGCAGTCTTTGCAGAACCACCGGCTGAATCTCCCTCAACGATATATATCTCACAATTCTTAGGATTTTTATCTGAACAATCAGCTAACTTGCCAGGAAGTGAAGTGCTTTCAAGTGCAGTCTTTCTTCTTGTTAAGTCTCTTGCTTTTCTTGCAGCTTCTCTCGCTCGCTGTGCAAGCAACGATTTTTCACATATAGATTTTGCAACTGCAGGATTCTGCTCAAGGAAGTAAGTAAGCTGTTCACTTACTATACTGTCAACTGCTCCCCTTGCAACTGTATTACCAAGCTTCTGCTTAGTCTGTCCTTCAAACTGCGGATCTTCAATCTTAACAGATACGATTGCTGTAAGACCTTCTCTTATATCATCACCTGAAAGTCCCTGATCACTATCCTTAAGAATCTTATTCTTTCTTGCATAATCATTAAAAGTCTTAGTCAGTGAATTTCTGAAACCAGTCAGATGTGTACCACCTTCAGGTGTCTTAATATTATTAACAAATGAATCGACAACCTCATTGTATCCATCATTATGCTGGAATGCTACTTCAACCTGAACATTGTCTTTCACACCTTCACAATAAATAATCTGTCTGTATAAAGGTTCTTTACTCTTATTAAGATACTGAACAAATTCCTTGATACCACCTTCATAATGGAATACTTTCTGCTGCTCAAGACCTTCTCTTAAATCTGTAAGAGTAATCTTGATTCCCTTAGTAAGAAATGCCATTTCTCTTAATCTGTGCATAAGAATATCAAATTCAAATACAGTTGTTTCCTGAAAAATCTCTGAATCAGGAAGAAAAGTAACCTTAGTTCCTGTATCCTCAATATCGCAGTCACCTACAATCTTAAGGTCATAACATATCTTTCCTCTTTCGTATCTCTGCTGATAAATGTGTCCATTTCTCTTTACCTGAACTTCAAGCCATTCAGACAAAGCATTAACTACAGATGCACCAACACCGTGAAGTCCTCCTGACACCTTATATCCTCCACCTCCGAATTTACCTCCGGCATGAAGAACCGTATATACTACTTCAATGGCAGGTCTTCCTGTTTTATGATTAATGTCAACAGGTACACCTCTACCATTATCAATAACAGTGATAGAGTTATCTTTATTGATCATAACCTCAATGTGTGTACAAAAACCTGCTAATGCTTCATCAATCGCATTATCAACTATTTCGTACACAAGATGATGAAGTCCTCTTCCTGATGTACTTCCAATATACATACCAGGTCTTTTTCTTACAGCCTCAAGACCTTCGAGTACCTGAATCTGGTCTCCACCATAATTCTTCTCTGCATTCTGATCTGCCACTTTAATTCCTCCTTGTTTTACGAAGCAAAATGTAATTAATTCTCATTAACTACATGTCCATCTGTTACTTTAAATATTTTATTGATATTCATTCTGTTATTAATGAATTCATCTAATCCGGTACAGGTAACAATTGTCTGGATATCACCTATGCTGTTTATAAGAAAATTCTGTCTGTTGCTGTCTAACTCAGACAAAACATCATCAAGAAGAAGCACCGGAGTATCCTTAATTACAAGCTTCACAAGTTCAATCTCAGACAGCTTCAGTGAAAGTGCTGCTGTTCTCTGCTGCCCCTGTGAACCATATTTTCTCACATCATTATCATTAATTAAGAATATAAGGTCATCTTTATGAGGACCTTTGCTTGTAGCCTTGTATTTAATATCCTTCTGTCTTGAATTCTTGACTTCTTCTTCAAAATCATTCACATCAACATCAGGAACATAAGAAACTTTAATATTCTCAATTCCTCCTGTAAGTCTTGAGTGAATACCACTGATTATTGTATTAATCTTTTCTATGAAACTTTCCCTGCCTTTAATAATAAGATTTCCATACTTAACAAGCTGCATATCCCATATATCCAGAGTCTCCATAAGCTGTTCTGATGGTGCAAATGCTATGTCTTTTAAAAGCTTGTTTCTCTGATTAAGTACTTTGTTGTAATTAACAAGGTTGCTTAAATATATCTTATCAAGCTGGCTCAGTTCCATATCCATAAATCTTCTTCTCTCAGAAGGCCCGTCTTTAATAATATTAAGATCCTCCGGTGAGAAAAAAACTATATTAATAATTCCAAAAAGTTCAACAGCTTTTTTTATTGGAATACCATTGACTGCTATACCTTTGGTTTTATTTTTCTTAAGGTGCATGTCTATGCGGTATTTCATATCATGCTTTAAAACATTCAGTTTAATATGAGATTCATCTTCCCCGAACCTGACTATTTCCCTGTCTTTGCTGCCACGATGTGACTTGGAAGTTGAACACATATATATTGATTCTAATATGTTAGTCTTTCCCTGAGCATTGTCGCCATATATTATGTTTACATGCTCATTGAACTTCATATCCAGAAATTCATAATTTCTGTAATCCTTTAACTCAACAGATTCGACTATCACATTAACACCTATTTTTTAATAAGAATACTGGATCCGTTGTATTCTACAACCTCTCCGCCAAAAAGCTTTTTTCCACGCTGTGTTTCAACAACGCCATTAACTTTAACTTCACCATCCTGAATAACAATTTTGGCTTCAACACCAGATTCTACTAATCCGGCAGCTTTGATTGCCTGTCCAAGTTTGATAAACTCATCTCTTAAAACTATTTCTTCCATAACTTTCCTTTCTCTTGTTAAGCTGTGAAGTTAACAGGAAGTATAAGATAAATATAATTTTCTTCCTTGTCTCTAATAAAGCAAGGTGATTTATGATTAACTAAATACATAGTAATATTTTCATCATCGATAACTCTTAATGCATCCATAAGGAACTTAGGATTGAAACCAATCATAATATCCTTACCCTCTTTATCAATATCAATATCTTCGTTTAGAGCACCAACTGCAGAATTAACATTTACCTGTAATAAACCATTCTGGATATTAATAATAATTGGCTTCTTATCTCCTTCTCTTATAAGAAGATTAGCTCTGTCGATAGAATCAAGAAATTCTTTTTTATTAATAGATACTTTAGTTTCATAATCATTAGAAAGCATCTGGTTGATCTTGAAATAATCACCTTCAATAAGTCTTGAAACAACATGTGTCTGGTCAAATTCAAATAATACGTGATTGTTAGTAAAGTAAATATTAACAAAACTTTCTGCATCAGCATTAAGAATCTTGCTTATCTCCTGAAGAGTCTTTCCTGAAATTACAACTCTTACATTATCAGCTCTTCCATCAAGCTTAATGTTACGGATAGCAATTCTGTGTCCGTCAAGACCTACAACTTTAAGATTACCTTCACTTATTTCAAAAAGTTCACCTGTCATCATTTTATTATTATCATTCATGGCAATAGAGAATATTGTCTGATTGATTACTTCTCTTAACTGGAACTGTGAAAGAGTAATCATTTTGTCTTTTATAATAGCTGGAAGATAAGAGAAATCTTCTCCTGATTTTCCGGCTATATTGAATTTACTCTTTTCACATGTGATAAGAGCATTATTATTAGAGTCTGTAGATAAAGTAATATCATTGTCAGGAAGCTTTCTTACAATTTCAGAGAAAAGCTTTGCATCAATGGCAACTTTACCCTTTTCTATAATTTCACCTTCTACTATAGTTTCGATTCCAAGTTCCATATCATTTCCTGTGAACTTGATTTCGTTAGTAGTAGCATCGATGAGGATGCATTCGAGAATATTCATTGTTGTACGTGTAGGTACAGCTTTCATTACAATACCTACAGCTTTGTTTAAGTTGGATTTAGTAAAAACTAATTTCATGTTGATAACTTCCTTTCGAAAAAAATGTAGTGGTGTGAGTCATATATAAATATATAATTTCAGTCGCCGTAGTCTTAGGCACTGTTAAAATGTTAAAAACGCTGTAAAGCCACAAAAATACTGTTATGAGGTTTTGTATAACTTTGTTGGAAATGACATTTAAACCTGTTAAAACACTGTGAAAAAATCCAGTGGCTGATAAAAAGAAAAAATGGTAAAAAAAGTTATACAATTAATTCAACATTTAAATAACATGAAATTCACAGATTATCCAAAGACGATTGTGGATAACTTTTAAGAAGGATTAAGCTTCTTTATTAATATATCAACAACATTCTTTGTAGACTCATTGGTTACAGTCTCTTTGGCAATCTTGTCCGCACCATATATTACAGTAGTATGATCCCTATTTCCCATAGCTTTTCCGATAGCCTCAAGAGGAGTCTGCGTCATCTGTCTGCACAGATACATGGCAATCTGCCTTGGAAATGCTATATCTGCACTTCTTCTGTGAGATATGATATCTTCAGGCTTGATGTGGAAATGTTCAGCTACAACTTCAATAATAAGTTCAGGTGTTATCTCCTTTTTAGAATATGGAGATATAAGATCCTTAAGTGTATTCTCCGCAAATTCAGCAGTCAGAGGAGTATGTGAAAGCTTGGAATAAGCCGAAAGTTTAGTAAGCGCCCCCTCAAGTTCCCTGATACTTGAAGTAATATTAGTTGCAACATAGTCCTTAACTTCATAAGGAAAATCAATACCTAATGCCTCTGACTTCTTATTAATAATAGCCATCTTAGTTTCATATGTAGGTATCTGTATATCAACAGGAAGACCACTTTCGAATCTTGTACGGAGTCTGTCCGGTAAAGTTTCCATTTCTTTAGGAGGTCTGTCGGATGATATAACAATCTGCTTTCCTACAAGATAAAGATCATTAAATGTGTTGAAGAACTCTTCCTGTGTAGAAAGTTTACCTATGATGAATTGAATATCATCAATAAGAAGAACATCAATATTACGGTATTTGTTTCTGAATTCAGTATTCTTGTTAGTCTTAACCGATTCAATAAGCTCATTGGTAAATGTTTCTGATGTAACATATAAAACCTTCTTGGAAGGATCGCTTGTTATTATGAAATGAGCGATAGCCTGCATAAGATGGGTCTTTCCAAGTCCGGCACCCCCATATATAAAAAGAGGATTATATATAGGACCAGGTGTTTCTGCTACAGCCAGACATGCAGCGTAAGCCATGTTATTATTAGTACCAACGACAAATGTATCAAAAGTATAATTAGGATTAAGATTCTGAGTTGCTACATTATTATTAGTAGAAGCTGATGAAATCTTTTTCTTAAGGTCTTCTTCCTTCTTTTCTTCTACTGAAATAAGGCGTACAGAATATTCCTTGTTCATAACCTCACATATTGAGATTTCAATGAACTTAAGGTATTTCTTTTCAATATAAACAGTACCCATTTCTCCCTCAGATGAAATAAGAGTAATTACATTACCTTCAAGAGAATAAATTTTAAGGGGTTTAATCCAGGTTTTAAAGGAAATATCCTGAATATCATATTCTTTTTTAAAAGTCTGGAGGATATAATCCCATTTTTCTATTAAAATATC
>OLYC01001719.1_pt1 | contig 14266 bp, 6 predicted proteins | sample 1674271 | NCBI WGS metagenome assembly OLYC01 (sample SAMEA103958154, study PRJEB25191) | human gut metagenome
CCAACCCCAAGCAGGATCATGAGGTGCTCGTATCCTTCGAGCAGTTTGATTTGATTGGGATGTAAGGGGGAGGCGGCGGTGAGGAATCCCTCCGCCCTCGCTTTGACAAGGGAGGCTTTAAAGACCCCCTTGTCAAAGGGGGCTGTCCGCGAAGCGGACTGGGGGATTCCCCGCCGAACCTGCCCGCAATGACCACATATATCAGAAGGAGAGATACCATGTTCAAGAAAATCGCAGCTTTGGGTGCTGCGGCTGTGCTGGGGATCGGTCTGCTGACCGGCTGCGGCGCATCCGCCTCCACGGCCGATGCAGGCTACAGCGCACAGAATCCGCTGGTTCTTACGCTGGCCCACGGCCTGTCGGAGACCCACACTGTCCACATCGCCATGACCCAGTTCGCGGACGAGGTCGCGGAAAAGACCGATGGCCGCATCCAGGTCAAGATCTTCCCCAACGGCCAGCTCGGCAGCGAAAACGAGAACCTTGAGCAGCTGCAGGCCGGCGTTATCGCCATGACCAAGGTTTCTGCACCCGGTCTGGCTACCTACAACGATGCCTTCAACACCTTCGGCCTGCCCTATATCTTCAACGATACCGATGACTTCTACCATGTCATGGACTCGCAGGAGATGCAGGACTTCTTCCTCTCCACCGGTGACGACGGCTTTGTCACGCTGACCTATTACACCTCCGGCGCACGCTCCTTCTACACGAAGGACCGCGCCATCCGCACGCCCGCCGACCTGAAGGGCCTGAAGATCCGCGTGCAGGATATGAAGAGCCAGACCGACATGATGAGCTATCTGGGCGGCATTCCCGTCGCCATGTCCTACGGCGACGTTTACACCTCGCTGCAGACCGGCATCATTGACGGCACCGAGAACAACGAGACCGCCCTGACCACCGGCAAGCACGGCGAGGTCTGCAAGGTCTACTCGGTGGACCAGCACGCCATGATCCCCGACGTTCTGATTATGAGCGAGAAGGTCTGGGAGAGCATCAGCCCCGAAGATCAGCAGATCATTCTGGAGGCTGCCCACGATTCCACCGACGCCCACAAGGTCATGTGGGACACCGCCGTCGAGGAGGCCGTCAAGGAAGCAAAGGAGACCATGGGCGTCGAGTTCGTCTATGACGTCGACAAGGAAGCCTTCCGCGAGGCTACCCAGCCCATGATCGAGGCCTACGAGGAGGAGTACCCCGGCGTCAAGACGCTGCTGGATACCATCGAGCAGGCCAGAGGGGAGAAGTAAATCATGAAAAACACCTTTGCAACGATCAAATTCTGGATGGACAAGATCCTGAGCATCGCCTGCGCGATCCTTTTGTCCTTCATGACGATTCTGGTTCTCATTCAGGTTTTCTCCCGCTATGTCCTCAACAGCCCCGTCGCTTTTACCGAGGAGCTTGTCCGCTACAGCCTGATCTGGACGGGCTTCATCGGCGCGGCCTACGCCTTCTCCACCCGCGAGCATATGTCCCTGACGCTGCTGCGCGATAAAGTCCCCGGCAAGGCGCACACCGCCCTGCTGGTCGCCATCGACGGTCTGATTTTGCTGATGGCGGTCTTCGTCTTCACCATCGGCGGCTTCAAGCTGGCCGTTTCCGCCAGCCGCGAATTCTCCGCCCTGCTGGGCATCCCCCGCAGCTTGGTCTACGCCATCGCCCCGATCTCCGGCGTGTTCATCGTTCTGGCACAGATCATCAACATCTACGAGGACATCACCGGCGAAAAAGTTGAAACTAAGGAGGGTGCAGACAAATGAGTATCACCATGACCACCGTTATCCTGTTCGCCGTGTTCGGCGTGCTGCTGTTCCTCGGCGTGCCCATCTCCATCAGCATCGTGGCGTCCTCCATCGTAACCGCGATGTCCACCCTGTCTTGGAATCAGATCACCTTCATCACGATGCAGAAGATGAACTCCGGCGTTGAGTCGTTCTCTCTGCTGGCCGTGCCCCTGTTTATCCTCGCGGGCAACATCATGAACAACGGCGGCATCGCAAAGCGCCTTGTCAACTTTGCCCAGCTGTTTGTCGGCAAGATCCCCGGCTCTATGGCACAGGCCAACATTCTGGGCAACATGCTGTTCGGCGCGCTGTCCGGCTCCTCCGTCGCCGCTGCGTCCGCCATGGGCGGCTGCATCAGCCCCATTGAGGAGGAAAACGGCTACGACCCCGCCTACTCCGCTGCGGCGAACATCGCCTCCGCCCCCACGGGTCTGCTGATCCCCCCGACGTCCGCCTTCATCGTTTACTCCACCGTCGCGGGCGGCGTCTCGATCTCGACGCTGTTCATGGCCGGTTACATCCCCGGCATCCTGATGGGTCTGTGCTGCATGGTCGTCGCCTTCATCGGCGCGAAGAAGGCCGGCATGAAGGCCACCGGCTTTGACAAGAGCCAGAGCGTGCTGAAGACCGTGTGGGACGCCGTGCCCAGCCTGCTGCTGATCGTCATCGTCATCGGCGGCATCGTCTCCGGCATCTTCACCGCCACCGAGGGCGCGGGCATCGCGGTTCTGTACTGCCTGATCCTCTCCATCATTTATAAGAGCATCGATTTCAAGGGCTTCCTCAACATCCTGCTCAACTCCGCGAAGACCTCCGGCATCATCCTGTTCCTGATCTCCGCTTCCTCCGCAATGTCCTTCGTCATGGCGTACTCCGGCATCCCGGCGGCTATCTCCAACGCCCTGATGAGCCTGACGAGCAACAAGTACATCATCTTCCTGCTCATGAACATCATCCTGCTGGTCATCGGCATGTTCATGGACATCACCCCGGCCATCCTGATTTTCACCCCGATCTTCCTGCCCATCGCCACCAGCTTTGGCATGACCGAGATCCAGTTCGGCGTTATGCTGATCTTCAATATGTGCTTGGGCAACATCACCCCGCCGGTCGGCTCGGTTCTGTTCGTCGGCTGCGGCATCGGCCATGTTTCCATCGAGCAGGTCACCTCCAAGCTGATCCCGTATTTCGTGACCTTGATTGCGGCTCTGCTGGCCGTCACCTATATCCCGGCACTCTCTCTGGGGCTGCCCAGCCTGATGGGACTGATTTGAGGATTTTGATTTAAGCAGCGCAGAAGGAGGCATCCGAAAGGATGCCTCCTTCTTTTTTGCGTTTGCGGCGGCGGGAACGTTGCCGAAGGGGGCAAGACCCCTCCCCTACAAAGCACCCGTTCACGCCGCCCGGCCACCTCGCGGCCGCAAACCACCCGTTCACGCAGTACTGTAGGGGCGGCATATATGCCGCCCGGCCACGTCGCGGCAGGCACAATCTCAAATCATCGCCGCCATTTGTTCAAGTTCGCACACAATTGTCCGCTGATTACGCACAACCCGCCCCGCCTCACCCCAAATTTTTTCCGCAAAACCGCCCCGACATCCCGCTGAGATTCCCCTGAACCGCGCAACTTCTGAGCAACAATTCGACAAAAATTGCGCAAAGCAAGCAAAACGCGGCAAAAAATATATGCGGTTGGTTACACCTAATTGGCAAGTTGAACAATTGCACCCCGACAAATTTTAGCAAAACGATGAAAACGCAGAATGACTCCATCGACTATTGCAGTTCTGAAACAAAAAGTGTATAGTTTTATATAAATGAATCGGTTACAAAGTGCGGCGGACAGCCGTTGCATTTTTGCACAAATAGATAGCGGTTGCGCAATGACGCAATTGCGGCACGACAGGCAAGCGGGGGTGCCCCCGCTTCTATTCCGCATTACCTGCGGAATAAAGATTTCTGACGGCAGGAGGGGATTCCAAATGGAAAAAGCAAAATCGGCACTACGGCGCGCGGCGGCTTTGTTGGCTGCACTCTGCCTTGCCGCAAGCATGACCCTCCCCGTATACGCCGAGGGCGCAGAAGCCGCTGACACCACCGCCATCGCGGAGCAGGCCGATACGATCGAGACGCCCACCCCGGAGGGAAACACGACCGAACCGCAGGATGCGGAGGCAACCCCCACCCCGGAGCCGACCGCCGAACCCGCGGCCGAACCGACCCCCACCCCGGAGTCGACCGCCGAACCCACGGCAGAGCCGACCATCACCCCGGAAATAACCGTCGAACCCACGGCCGAACCGACCATCACCCCGGAACAGACCCATACCCCGGAACCCACGGTCACCCCCACCCCGGACGAGGACGCGGCAGACGATGCGGACGAGGTGGAGACGGCGTTCGTCAAACAAATCAACGATTACAGCGCAATGTACAGCGCGGAGGAGAGCATCCCGGATTCCTGCACGCTTTATCTGGCGGTCAACACAACGCACTACAATGCTTGGAAAGACAAATCCGGCTTCAATATGAAGGCCTGCATCCAGAAGGCTGTGTCGGGGGATAAGGAGTCTATACTCCCGATGCAGGATATAAACCGGACGACTGCGGATGGACGGAAAATCTACAGTGTGACGCTCTCGAAAAATAAAGACTATAATGAGGACGGCAAGGTTTACCGTATCCTGTTCCAGTATTTTGAAGGAAATAATTGGGGAGCGCAGGACGTTGGTCTTGGTGGTGGTGGTGAAGTTTCCGACGCAAGTGCTTACCAAAGCATAACGAAATATGCCGACCAATTGTTTGACGGCAACACGTCGGAATGGCAGCCCTTCTCCCTCGCTACGATCTATGCCGGTCAGGCCATGCAGTTCCAGAACAAAACCGATACCGAGCTGCAAAACGTTACCGCCTGCTTCTATACAAAGGATGAAAACGGAGAATACCAGCTCGTCGAGGAGCAAAGCATCGGCGACGTCGCCGCGAATACGACCGTCCGCGGGATGATCACGATTCCCGAAGGCGACTGCGCCTATGTGCAGTTCAAGGCGGGCGACAAAGTTTTGGGCAAGGACTACTACAACTTCCGCAATGAAGGCAAGGAAAACGAGACAGTAGGCAAGTTTGCCTACAAGGCGGGGGAAACCTCCTGCTTCACTTATAACGGCGCAAGTGAAGCCCCCACATGGGGTGTGCCCGGAACGCCGCCCGGATATGTGCGTGTTTACTTCGACGCATCGCTGTCGCATCTGGCCTACACGGCGGTGGATGAGATCGACGCATGGCAAAACAGCCAACTGACTACTAAGTACGGCATGCCCGGTGATGAACCCGACCAGCAGCTGTACTGCTGGATTGCCAAGGACGCAAGCGGTATGGGTGGCGAGCAACTGCCATTGTTCAAAGACACCACCACCACCACTGCCAGCAGCCGCGAACTTTGGTATGTGGACATCCCCGAAGGCTACAAGTACATAAACTTTGCTGCGGGTAAAGTGACGTCTTTGGACGCATCCGGCAACGGCACCATGACCGGCAAGCTGGAAATACCGTCCGACCTTAAAGAGCCGTGCTTCTTCGCGGACAGCAGCGACGACGTGATCTACAAGCAGAACCAACCCCGCGGTGGCTACTGGGGCAAGAAGGACAGCGTCCGCAACGCCGCAGAGGGCAAAAAACAGACGGTTGCAGAGAGCAAAGACAAGACGGTCGTAGATATTACGCCGCATCCGTTCCAAAACATCCCCGGCATAAAATATATCAGCAGTACGCTGTACGACTACTATACCGACTACGAGCTGAACGGCAACAATCGTGACAACTACGACGAGATGAGTCACAATGATACCTTCAAGCAGCAGCGCAACTGGGTCACGTTCCGCCAGTTTGACCGCACGATCAGCGATTATTACAATGCGGCAACGAATAAACCGAACTACCCCATCTACACAGGTCATTTCCAGCCGGATGAGACAGGGGACCGGCCGCTATTCAGCAATCTGGCGGATACGTTAAAATTGTACGGTTGGGCGAAAAGTGGGACAGATAAAGCAGCCTACCGCAAATTCATGGCGACAAATAACTCCAAACTGGACGCACAGCCAAACGGAACAGCGAATAAGGACAGCGGCAAATATAACTACACCATGCTCGGCCTTGCAGCCGACAAGCTATCCGGCGGTACCGCCAGCGGCAACCTGCTTATGAGCGGCACGACCGACCTGCTGGAGCCGCACTTCAACGAAGCATTCCTGAAAGGCGGCAACAGCCGCAACGCCAAAATCGGCGAAGTTTACCACAATGTGCTGTTCCCCTTCACCAAGAACGAGAATGTTTTTACCGATCAGGAGGGCGTTGATTACTGGTGGTTTGATAGCTCCAAGACCTCGCTGTACATGCGGCAAGACCCCAATACCGAGGACTATTATCTCGGCAATGCGAACACAGACAAGGGAAAAACGTCTGCAAATTGCACGGACGACCACTCCAAAAACTTGAACGCAATCAGCGGAACGAGTGGCGTTTCCACCACGTACGGTTTCTTCCCCTTCAACGAGACGACACCCGTCACGTCGGTAGAAAATTACAACTACGGCTTCGGCGCAAGGCTGGAGATCCCGTTCAGCCTGACGGCGAATGGGCAGGTGCAGAATAAACAGGGTGAAAACAAACCCATCCGCTTCTACTTCTCCGGCGACGATGACGTCTGGGTCTACATCGACGGCAAGCTCGCGCTGGACATTGGCGGCGCACACGGCAAGGTCTCCGGCATTCTGGACTTCGGCGAAGCTGAAAAAGAAGGAAAGGTCAAAGTCTATGTCAGCCGCGTCAAGAAAAATGCGGAGTCTGATTCTGTCAGCTACGGCGATATGGGCGATGACACATACAAAAAATCGGAGCTGAGCATCCGATACGTCGGCGACAGTGGTAACACAGACTACTACTACTCCACCTCCGTCAACATCCCCAACCTGACCACCGGCACCCACACCCTGACCATGTTCTACATGGAGCGCGGCATGTGGGAGTCCAACATGGCGGTCGCCTACAACTTCCCCGACCACAACGAACTCCAAGTGGAAAAGGAAGTTGACCTGACCGATGTAGCACAGGAGTTCAAATCCGTCTTCGAGAAATCCCAGCAGAAGCTCTTTACGGTGAACATCCGCAACTGGGCTACCCACTATGCAAAGCTGGAAAAGACGGAAAACACCAACAAGGTCAATTCCATTAAGGTGACGGACTTCACCTCGGCTTACTACGGCGACGGCAAGGTGGGCGACACCGCAGCAAACTTCCTGAAACGATGTACGGACGCCGAAATTTACCCGACGGGCGAGAGCAAAACCGGCAACGAGACGACCGTCTATTGGTATGCCAAGACGGACGACACAAGCAGCCAGTGGCGCAACAAGCGTCTGGGGCAAATCGCCCTGAATGATACCATAGACATCAGCCAGATGGGCTTCTTGACCTTCCAGTTGTACGCGGTCGGCGGGACAATCAATGGCTCGCCGGTCGGCACCCTAGGCATGAAGGGCTTGTACCTGCAGCTGGCGGATGAAAAAGGCAACGTCATGGGCTGCATAGGTCAGTCGAACAACCTGGAAAACAAGACGCTCGGTACGGTCATCACGCAAAACGATTGCTGGGTCACGATCAAACTGAGCCTCGACGAACTCCGCAAGGAGACCCAAGGCAGCTTCGACCCGACCAAGGTCAAGTACATCCGCATCGGCGACGACTACGAGCGCTACATCTACTTCCGCAACTTTACCTTCTCGGCAAAGCCGGGCGCAGGCAGCCAAGTGGGTTTCGCGGTCAAGCAGTACGCTATCGACGACTACGGTTCGGTTGATGCAAAGGGACTTGTGAACGCCGAGGGCGCGCTGTTCAGCTCTGACAAGACGGACGGTATGCAGGCGGTGGACGAAAACGGCCAGTTCAACCTGCAAAACCACGAGACCGTCACCTTTACCGACCAGTTCCGCCGTGGCAGTTACATTTCCCTGCAGGAGCTTGTGGATTCCAACATCTACAGTACCCAATGGGCAATTTACGAAAACGGAAAGCTCGTCGATAATGCGAAGGACGGAAGGACGGCGTGGGGCGCACCCACAACAGCGCTGCAAGGCAACAACACAACGCCGGACGATAACCGCACGGAATATTACATAGATGGTGCGGACGCGGACAGCAAGGAAAGGTCGAACAACGGCTATACCACCCCGCAGCGCCCGCAGAAAACCAACGCGATCGTGTTCCGCTCCTACAGCAACCCGGACGACACCAACCAGTTCACGAAGCTAAAAGTTGTGTTCACCAATAAGGTGAAAGTTGGTACGCTGGTAATCAAAAAGACCGCGCCAGAGGGCGAAACACTGAACGGGAACTTCACCTTCAATATCACGTTCAGCAACATCGGCGGCATCGGCGGCAGTGAAATGACGATGCAGCGCACGGTTGCGGTGGGCAGCCAGACGAAAATCACCGGTATCCCGGTTGGCACGCGCTTTGCAATCTCGGAAGTGAGTCAGGACGGTGTGACCGTAAAGAACATTACAGTCACCGGCGACGGCAGCCGTGTGGTGGACGGTACGGCCTATGGCATGATTGCCGCAGAAAGCACGGAGGTCACGGCGACCTTTGAAAATACCGAGCAGGAACTGATCGACATTTCGCTGACAAAGAACTGGAAGAATGCCGACGAAAGCACGCTGACGGAAGGCTTGCCCGATTGCATCTACCTGCAATTGCAGCGCAGTGTGGACGGCGCGAACTGGACGTCGGTGCCCGGCTATAACAAGGTCAAGCTGGAACAGGACATTTACACAGTCACTTGGGGCACCACGTTCACAAAGCTGGATAAATTTGATGTGTCGCAGACCAATAAGCCGCAGTATCAATACCGCGTGGTGGAAGGCACACTGAGCGAAAATGGCGGTTTTGTGCCGGCCGCAGACGGCGAGATTCAGCTGGGCAACTATAAGTACACCATCAGCACCGCGTACACAAAGGAAGGCGGTGTGCAAGATCCAAACAGCCTGACCGGCGGCGGGTCGATTACCATTACCAACACACGGCAAAAGCCGAAGTATAAGCTGGATATTACCAAACAGGGCATCGACGGCGAAAATGAGCCGGTGCTGCTGAGTGGGGTTGAGTTTACGCTGGAAGTGAAAGGGACGAATGGACTGTACACTGCGGTCACAGACAGTACCCAGATCACCGACGAAAACGGTAAATGCAGCTTTACAGGGTTGGAGCCGGGCAGCTATCGGCTGACCGAGGTCAAGACCGCCGAGGAGTACAACCTGCTGGCGGAACCGATTGAATTTGCACTGACGGAAAAAGGCGAATGCAAGCTGGGCGACGGCACGCCGCTGGGGACAGTTACCGGCGGCGCGGCCAAGGGCTATACCATCGCTCTGACGATCAACAACCGAAAGGGGCTTACGCTGCCGCACACGGGTGCGGATGCGCCGAGCCTGTGGGTGCTGATCGGGCTGCCGCTGCTGGTGGCCGGGCTGTTGGTGCTGGTATTCCGATACAACAGGAAAGGGGGCAAGCGTTCCTGAGCATGCGACCCTATGAACCTGAAAATCTTAAAAAGAGAGAGGTAACAGCAAGATGAAACTGAAACGTTTACTCACGGGCGTCCTCAGTGCCGTCATGGCCTTGAGCGTCTGCGCCATGCCCGCAATGGCGGTGGATACCACGTCCACTAGCACAATCAATACGAGCTTAAAGGGTTCAATCACGATTTATAAGTATGCACAGACTAAGGATCAGGAAGACGCGAGTAAAACGAATGGTAATGGCGAAGCGATTGCAGATCCCAACACCATTCATGGCACCCTGCTTCCGGATGCAGATTTTACCCTTTACCGCGTAAAAAATGCCGATGAACTTGTGGCGTATTATAACGGGTTGCAAGATGCTTCTGCAAAAGAGTTTACGGTGAGTAATTGCTTTAAGGATGGAGCAACCCAAGTTGCGGAGAATCTGAAACCAGAGTATACTAACGCAAGCGCGAAAAATGATGATAAAGAGCATGGTGTAGTCGATACGGAGACGACAGATAAAGATGGTGTGGCCGTTTTTAAACAGTTGCCGGTTGGCCTTTATCTGGTTATCGAGACGAGAAAGCCTGATTCTGTCACAAAGGCAGTTGAACCGTTCCTTGTCTCTATCCCTATGACGCGCGAGGCTACTGATACTAAGGGTAAAGACTGGCTGTATAATGTGACGGTTTATCCGAAAAACAGCACCGTAAAGGGAAATGTGACGCTGATTAAGTATGGCAGCAACGGCACAGACACGATACCGCTGGAAGGTGTGCAGTTCAAGCTGTACAAATATGAAGGCTTAAAGAAAGAATATGTTGATGCGACACCTACTAGCGGCATTGCGACGAATGTGAGCGGACAGGCTACGCTGTCGGAGTTGGTGAAGGGCAGATACGTTCTACAGGAAATTGGTTACGGTAACAGCAAAGATACAAATAAAGGCTATATCCTGAATACGACCGGTATCTATGCGTTCTCGATTGATGACAAGGGTGAAGTTGCACCTAACGGTGATGTGACGTTTGAGGGCGTTCCCGGCGATAATGGCGAGAAGGTTACTGAAGGTGATGGCTTTAAGCTGGATAATGATGCCACAAACGGTGCAACCATCAGCATCACCAACTATAAGCCTGACTTTGAGAAGAACGTTACCAAGCGTGATGCGGCAAGCCCTGCTGACAATACGACCCATGATGCCGACTATGGTGTCGGTGAGAATGTGCCTTACACGCTGACAATCAAGGTTCCGGAGAATATTGCAAAACTGAGAACTTTTAAGGTTACAGATACGGCGCAGAAAGGACAGTTGATTCAGAATATTAACAGCGTTAAGGTCACGGCCACAGCAAAAAATGGTACGGAATCGACTACTCTTGAAAAAGAAACCGCCTATACGGTAGAGCATAGCACCAGCGGCAATGAATCTGTCATGACGATAGACTTTGACCCGTTGAATAAGGCGGCAATTACGGCTTATGCCGGTGGTACGATTACGATTACCTACACGGCTAAACTGCAAGGCGGCGCAGTGATTGCGGACAAAGGCGGCAACTTTAACACGGCTGACTTGATTTACTCCCGTACCACGGATGCAAGTAAAGGTGAAGGAGAGGGTACTGAAAATAAGCCTTATCAAATCGAGGACAAGGGCGTTGTTTACACCTTTGCGTTGAACATCAATAAGACTGCGCAGGGTGGTGAAAAGAGCGGTAAGCCGCTGGATAACGTTACGTTTGACCTGTACAAGAAGGCGACAAAAACTGATCTTGATACGCTTGGTAGTGACGGAAAATATACTTTCAAGGGAAATCCTTGTACGAGTGTTTCCGTCGAAGATGCGAAGAAGTTGGGACTGCCGACGGATGATAGTCAGGTTTGGTTGAAAGTTGCGACGCTTAAGACCAAGAATGGCGGTGTGGACAATGTATCTGGCCTGCCCGCTGGTGAGTACAAGCTGGTCGAGACCAAAACCGTTGACGGCTACAACCTGCTGTCTGAGCCTGTGGATGCAAAGCTGAATCTTGAGTATGCGACAAAGTGGAATACCACGGTTACCTACGAAAATGGAAAAGAAATCAAGAGAACGGATAATAAAACGACGTATACCTATAAGGACGGGCAAGCCGCCGTTCCGGGTACGACTCTGAACATCGTCAACCGTGCAGGCTTTACCCTGCCTGTTACCGGCGGCTTCGGTACGCTGCTGTTCAGCGGCATCGGTGTGCTGCTGGTTCTGGCCGGCGTCTGCGTGCTGTTCAGCATGAAGAAAAAGAACAACCGCACATAATTTGCGCAATGCAAAAACCAAAAGCAAAATAAAGGGGTAAACCATAGGGGAAGAGCCGAAAAAGGCTCTTCCCCTATGGATGGTTATGGGGGTATAATAAAACCGGCGCCCCGGCGGGATGCGGTGACGGAAGCGTCCACGGGTCGTCGAGGACGCCGACCCCTACGGGCGTGGCGGTTACAGCAACGTAACAGGGAGCGCTGCGGCAGCCGGAAAGCTGCACGGGCGGATATGGAATCCGCCCCTACGGAGATGGGAAAAACGATTCTAACGCAGAAAGGTTCACATATGGATACCACGGCAAAATTAAAACTTGGGTTTGCGGCGCTGATGATCTTTTCGGGCGTGGCGGTGGCGGCGTATCCGGTCGTCAGCAATGCGCTGGCGCAGCGCAATGCGTCGCAGGTCATCGACAGCTACGACGAGGCGGTTCAATCCATGGACACCGAAAAGCTCGATGCTGCAAAGGAAGCTGCCCGCACCTACAACGAGCAACTTGCCAACGCGGTCGACCGCGACGCGGCGGGCGAGGCCGACGCCTATCTCTCGCTGCATCAGGGCGACGACAGCCTTGGCTACATCACGATCCCCAAGATCGACGTGAACCTGCCCATCTACGAGGGCACGTCCGACGAGGTGCTCGCCAAGGGCGTCGGCCATCTGGAAGGCACAAGCTATCCCCTTGGCGGCGAGAGCACCCACAGCGTGCTGACCGGCCACCGCGGTCTGGCCGAGGCCGTGCTCTTCACTGATTTGGACAAACTCGGCGAAGGTGACAAGTTTTACCTGCACATCATGGACGAGGTGCTGGCCTATCAGGTCGACCAAGTCGACGTCGTCGAGCCGGAACGCACCGAGGGGCTGGACATCATCCCCGGCGGGGACTACTGCACCCTCGTCACCTGCACGCCCTACGCCATCAACACCCACCGTATGCTGGTGCGTGGCGTCCGCGTGCCCTACAACGGCGAGGACGAGCAGACCGCCCAGACCGTGCAGTATCAGGCGCTGAACACCGGCAACATCGTCAAGCGCATCGTCGATGCGTGGCCGTGGATCAGCGTGACCGGCAGTATTATCATCGGCGGCGAGGCGCTGCTGCTGCTTTTGCTGCTGCGCCGCTGCAAAAAGCGCGAGGAGGAAGACTGATGAAGCGCCTGCTTCTGCAAATTTTTGCGTGGCTCGCCATTCTGGTGGGCGTCGGGCTGATGCTGCAGCCGACGGTCAGCCAGTACATGACCGGCCGCAAAAGCACCCAACTGACCGCGGACTTTGTGCAGGCGGCCGCAGATGCCGCCGACACCGCGCCGGAAAACGAGCGCCCCTACGCCGATCTGTACGACGCGTTCCGGCGCTACAACGATGAAATTTACGCCGACGGCCAAAGCAGCCTGCAAGACCCCTTCGCCTACGAGACGCCGGCCTTTGACCTGACGGCCTACGGCCTGCCCGACGACATGGTCGCGGCGCTGTGGATCCCCCGCCTTGATCTTGACCTGCCGGTGTACCTTGGCGCCAGCACCGCCAACATGGCGCGGGGCGGTGCGCTGCTGGGGCAGACGTCGATGCCGCTGGGCGGCGAAAACACCAACACCGTCATCGCCGCGCACCGGGGCTACTACGGCGCGGAGATGCTGCGCAACGTGCAGCAGATTCAAATCGGCGACAAAATCACCCTGACGACCCCGTGGGAAACGCTGGTCTACCGCGTCTGCGAGCTGAAGATCATCCAGCCCGACGACGTCGGCGCTATTTTGATCCAGCCGGGGCGTGATTTGCTGACGCTGTCCACCTGCCACCCCTACACCCAAAATTATCAGCGCTACATCGTCATTGCGGAGCGCGTACACGACGCCGCACCCACGACCCACGAGGAGGACTTGGCCGAGTGCGGCACCACGTGGGACGACGCGCCGCGCCAAGTCACGGTGGAAAACACCGACGGCACGACCGCGATCGAGGAAGTCGCGCCCGAAAGCATCACCCCGCTGCCCAACGAGGGCGGCAGCGAGGACGCGGGCGGCGCGTACTCCAACTGGATGATCTGGCTGGAAAACAACGCCCTGTGGGCAGGAATTGTGATCATTGCCGCCGTGGTGGGCTGCCTGCTGATCTGGCAGCGCCGCAGAAAGGACTGAAACATGCAGTACAGAGAAAAAGCGCTGGCCGTGACGGCCGAGGTGGGCAAGGCCGTGCTGGGCAAGCCCGAAGCGATTTTGAAAATTATGATGGCGATGCTTGCGCGCGGGCATGTGCTGATCGAGGATATCCCCGGTGTGGGAAAAACGACGCTGGCACAAGCATTTGCGCGGGCAATGAGCCTGACGCAGAACCGCGTGCAGTTCACGCCCGACGTGCTGCCGTCCGATATTGTGGGCTTTTCGCTGTACCAGAAGGAGACGGGCAAGTTCGTCTATCACCCCGGCGCGGTGGCCTGCAACCAGTTTTTGGCGGATGAAATCAACCGTACCTCCGCCCGCACCCAGTCCGCGCTGCTGGAGGTCATGGAGGAGAGCGCCGTCACCGTCGACGGCGTGACCCGTGCGCTGCCGCAGCCCTTCACGGTCATGGCGACCGAAAACCCCGTGGGCTCGGTGGGTACGCAGATGCTGCCGGAATCC
>OLYC01001720.1_pt1 | contig 14265 bp, 11 predicted proteins | sample 1674271 | NCBI WGS metagenome assembly OLYC01 (sample SAMEA103958154, study PRJEB25191) | human gut metagenome
CGTTCATGGTAAACCCTCCCTTTAGGGAAACTTCCGTTTACAGTTTATGCGCGGCGCGAAAAAATGAGACCTCATCTGCGTTAAATTCAAAAGAAGGAGAATTTTCATGAAACTGCTGGTTTTTTCGGATTCCCACGGCATGCCGCTCTATATGCGCGAAACGCTCGAGAAGCACAGAGACGTGGATGCCGTCATTTTTCTCGGCGACGGGCAAAACGATTTTCAAATGATGCGCGCTCTGTTCCCGAATATCGCATTTTACTCTGTGCGCGGCAACTGTGACCTCGGCTGCGCAGACGTGCCGGTACGCGAAATTTTAGACCTTGACGGCGCTAAAATTTTCTGCACACACGGGCACCTTTACCATGTGAAATCGGGGCTCTATACCGTTGTGTGCGCCGCAAGGGAGGCGGGCGCGAATCTTTTGCTGTTCGGCCACACGCACGAGGCGCTCGAGACCTACGACGACGGACTGTATATCTTAAACCCCGGCTCCTGCTCGGGCTTTCGCGCGACCTGCGGACTGGTTGATATTTCGCCCGCCGGGATACTAACAAATATTTTACACATAAATTGACATGGAGCGACGCAACTTGTCATTGACATTGCACAGATAAAATGGTAATCTAATTATAGCGTGTAGGTGCGGGTCATCCGCATTTAACATAAGGCAGATACGTTTTTTCGCACTGCCGAAAATTTAAACCATGGAAGGAAGAATAGAGTATGACCGAGTATGAAAGATGGCTTAGCGTCGAACTGGACGATCCAGACTTGAAAGAAGAGCTGCTTTCCGTTAAGGATCAGCCCGAGGAGATAAACGACCGTTTTTACAGAGACCTTGCCTTCGGCACCGGCGGCCTTCGCGGTGTCATTGGCGCAGGCACGAATCGCATGAACGTCTACACGGTGCGCAAGGCGACACAGGGCCTTGCAAACTACCTGAATAAGCACAACACGGAGGGTAAGCCCCTTTCCGTTGCCATTGCACACGATAGCCGCAACAAGGGCGTGCTGTTTTCCAAGGAGTCCGCAGCGGTGCTCGCCGCAAACGGCATCAAGGCGTACCTCTACCCGCAGCTCATGCCGACCCCGGCGTTGTCCTTCGCTGTGCGTCACCTGCACTGTGATGCAGGCATCTGCGTTACCGCAAGCCACAACCCGGCAAAGTACAACGGCTATAAGGCCTACGGCAACGACGGTTGTCAGGTAACGGAAGGCATGGCAGACGGCATCATGGCGGAGATCGAAGCGCTCGATATTTTCGCGGACGTGAAGAAAATCCCGTTTGAGGAGGCCCTCGCTTCCGGCAAGGCGGAATATATTGGCGAAGAGACCGTCAACGCGTTCATCGACGCGGTTTACGGCGTGAGCATCCTCGGTAAGCCGGCGGATAATCTCAAGCTCGTCTACACCCCGCTGAACGGCACGGGTCTGGAATGTGTGAAAAAGCTGCTGAAAAAGCTCGGCGTGACCCATGTGACCGTTGTGCCCGAGCAGGAAAAGCCCGACGGCGACTTCCCGACCTGCCCCTACCCGAACCCAGAAATTCGCGAAGCTATGCAAAAAGGCTTGGAGCTGTGCGACAAGGTCCGCCCCGATCTGCTGCTGGGCACCGACCCCGACTGTGACCGCTGCGGCACCGCCGTGCCCGACGGCAAGGGCGGCTACCGTCTGATCACCGGCAACGAGATGGGCATTATTTTGCTGGATTACATCTGCCGCACCCGCCTTGCGCGCGGCACGATGCCCGCTGACCCCGTCGCTGTGACGACCATCGTCTCCACCGATATGGCGACGCCCGTCGCCAAGAAGTACGGCGTCGAGCTGCGCCGCACCCTGACCGGCTTCAAGTTCATCGGCGAGCAGATCGGCAAGCTGGAGGCCGAGGGCCACACCGAGCGCTACATCTTCGGTTTCGAGGAGAGCTACGGCTACCTGTCCGGCGGGCATGTCCGCGATAAGGACGCCGTGAATGCCACGCTGCTGGTCTGCGAGGCCGCCGCGTGGTACGCCCAGCAGGGCAAGACGCTGCTGGACGCCATCGAGGCGCTGTACAAGGAGTTCGGCTACTACCGCAACGCGCTGTGCAGCTTCGCCTTTGAGGGCGAGAGCGGCATGCACATCATGCAGAACCTGATGAAGAACCTGCGCGCCAGCGTGCCCGCCGAGATCGCGGGCTACAAGGTCGAGAGCGTCGTCGACTACGACACCGACGGCACCGGCCTGCCCCGCGCCAACGTCTTGGAATACCACCTTGCGGGCGGCCACAAGCTGATGGTGCGCCCCTCCGGTACCGAGCCGAAGATCAAAGTCTACCTGTCTGCCGTCGGCGAGAGCGAAGCCGCCGCCGACGCTGTGAACGCTGCGCTGAGCAAGGCTGCGGCTGAAATGATGAAAGCGTGAAGAATATGGCAATTGTAAAACTGACACCCAGCTGCAAGGATTACCTGTGGGGCGGCAGCCGCCTGCGCACCGATTTCGGCATCGACAGCAAGCTTGACCCGCTGGCCGAGGCGTGGGTACTGTCCTGCCACCCGGACGGTCCCAGCTATCTGGCCGACGGCACGACGCTGGCGGATTATATCGCCGCGCACCCCGGCTGCCTTGGCACCGACTGCGATAAGTTCGAGCAGTTCCCGATCTTGACGAAGTTCATCGACGCGAAGGGCAACCTGTCCATTCAGGTGCACCCCTCCAACGAGTACGCCCTGAAAAATGAGCACCAGTACGGCAAAACCGAGATGTGGTATGTGCTGGACTGCGAGCCGGGGGCGTTCCTCTACTACGGCTTTGACCATGAGATCTCCAAAGAGGAATTTGAGGAGCGCATCAAAAACAACACCCTGACGGAAGTTTTGAACGCCGCGCCCGTACACAAGGGCGACTGCTTCTTCATCCCGTCGGGCACGCTGCACGCCATCTGCCAAGGCATCGTCATCGCCGAGGTGCAGCAGAACTCCAACGTGACCTACCGCGTCTACGACTATGGCCGCGTCGGCGCGGACGGCAAGCCCCGCGCCCTGCATGTGGAAAAGGCGCTGGACGTCACCCTGCGCACCCCGCCGGTGGAGCATGACTTCGGTGGGCATCTGGCGAAGTGCGAGTACTTCACCGTCGATGCCAAGGACGGCGATTTCGACGGCGTGGCCGACGAGAAGAGCTTTGTCTCGCTGCTGATCACCGACGGCGAGGGTGAGCTTTCCTGCGGCGGCGAGACCGTCAAGGTCAAGAAGGGCGAGAGCTACTTCCTGCCCGCGAACAGCGGCGCATACAGTGTCAAGGGCAATTGTCAGACACTGGTGACGGTGGTGTAAATTCTGCCTGCGGGAAGGCGGCTGGGAGCGGTCTTGACCGCTACGCTTCGGACGCTGCGGCTGCCGCAACGCTGTGCGGGCGGCATATATGCGTCCCGCGCGATGTACCCACTGCCGCAAAATTAAATATCCGCGATACAGGCGCCCCTACGGGAAAAACCCGTGGGGGCGTCTTTTTTTGTGCGTTTTACATTTGTTTTGGCGTGCCTTGCGCTTCGACCGGCTCTGCGCGGACAAGCCGGTATACTTCAAAGCACCCCGCGAAAAACACCACCGCGCGGGATGCTGAGCAAAGGAGGAGACTGTTTATGAAAAAACGTCTGTTGGCTGCGCTGCTGGCCTGCTGTATGGCGGCGAGCATGGCCGGTGCAGCCTTTGCTGCGGACGACCCGCCCGCTCTGGCCACCGGGCAGGAACCCGCCCCCGCAGCGGTGCTGACCGATCCGCCGCAGGAAGCCCCGCCCGGCGAGGCAGAGACGCAGCCCGTGCCGGAGACCGAACCCATCGCGCCGCCGGAGGAGATGCCAGCCGCCGCGCCGGACAACCCTGCCCCGACGGAACCGCCTGCGGAGCCTGACCCGACGCCGGAACCCGAACAAACGCCGGAAGCAACACCCGAACCCACCGCCGCGCCGCCGGAATCCACGGCGACCCCGGTACCCATCGAAGCACCGACTGCGACGCCCGCGCCCACGGCGGAACCGACGGCCACACCTGAACCCACGGCCACGCCCGTCCCGACACCGGCGGCCACCGTGCAGCCCGCGTCGGTGCAGACGGCCGCGCCGGAGCAGGCCGCTGCCCTCGTCATGGATGCGCTGCTGGACGACCCCGAACCCACGGCACCGCCGGCGGTTGTGACAAGCCTTGTACTTATCGACTCCATCCAAACAGACGGCTGCTTTACCGCTGTGGTTAACGGCGGCGCAGACAAAATCGAAGGTCTTACTTACGTCTGGTACCGCAGCAAGAACGGTGAGAACTGGGAGCAGGTCGAGCCGCAGCGCTGTTCGGGCAGCGCGTGGAATATCGCCCCCGGCAGCGAGCAGAAACTGAACGCGGCACTGGATTCCTGCGCCGTGACGCTGGGCGACAGCGACCGCCTGTACTACAAGGTCGAGGTCACCGGCACGGACGGCAAAATGTACGATGCGCAAAAGCAGGTGCCCTACTACCGCCAGCTGCAAAACGGCAGCTTCGAGACGCCCCGTGTGCCCGACAGCCGCCCCTTCTCCTACACCGAGGGCGGCGGCACGTCCCACTTCATCCAGCCGGAGGATGCCGCGACGAACCCGAAAATCGTCTGGTACACAACGGCCAACGCAAAGCATTGGATGGGCACGGAAAAAGGCAATTACATGGAAATCGCCGACGGCACAAACCGCTACTACGATGATACCCGAAACGACCCCGCCGCCTGCTACCGGATCTCCGGCGCCTACGACGGCGAGCAGTTCGCCGAGCTGAACTGCGAGGCTTACGGCGCGCTGTATCAGGATGTGCTGACCGTGCCCGGCACGACGCTGCACTGGTCGCTGGCGCACAGCGGGCGGCAGGGGCAGGACACGATGGCGCTGATCATTGCGCCCGTCGACGTGGCAGAGGAAATCACCAAGGCGCTGTCGAAAGACGGCGTCTGCGACAGCCCCGCCGCCATCCAAGCCGTGCTGAACGGCACGGTGACGGTGAACGGCGAGACGAAAAACGTCAGAGACTACGTTGTGCGCACCATCACCGACGGCAACAAAAAGTGGGGTGTTTACAACGGCGATTACGCCGTGCGGGCGGGGCAGTACGTCAGCCGGTTCTTCTTCGTGGCGGTGTCCTGCGCCAGCGGCGACAACACCGTCGGCAACCTGCTGGACAAGGTCTGGTTCAGCACCGAGGCCGCGCCCCCGGTGGAGGGGCACGCCAACCTGACCGTGACAAAGACCATTGCGGGCACGCTGACCGACGAACAGCGCACCGCCCTGCTGGCCGGGGTCGGGTTCACCGTGACCCGCTCCGATGGGACGGCGGTGCGCACGATCACCGGTGCGGAGATGACGGCGGACACGACCGACCCCACCAAATTCAGCTACACGCTGCAAGATCTGCCCGTCACCAGCGCCGATGGCAGAGTGACCTACCGCTACACCGTGGCCGAGACCAAGCACGAAGCCCCGGCGGGGCTGCTGTACCTGAGCACCCACGCGGCAGTCGACGGCGACACGATGCAGAACGTCACCGCCGACCCGCGCCTGACCGACATCGACGTGCCGGAAAACAGCACGACCTACGCCGATTTCGAGAACGCCTACGCGCTGGAAACCGGCAGCCTGCGCATTGAAAAAGCCCTGCCGAATAACGCCGACGCCGCCCTGCGCGCTGAGGCCGACGCCGTGACGAACACCTTCGCGGTGGAAAGCCTGCCGGTGGGCAGCTACACGCTGACCTACGACGATGACCGCACCGTGACCCGCACGCTGGACGCGCCGGGCGCGCTGACCCTGACACTGCAGGGCGTGGGCGGGGTGGCGATCGCGGGCGTGCCGGTGGGCAGTTATACCGTGACCGAGACCGAACACCCCGATTTAGCCAATTATTACTGTACCACGCCCGCCGCGCAGGCGACTGCCACGGTGCAGGTGCCGTCGGGCGGCGTGGGCACGGCGACGATCACGAACGATTACGAAGCCTACCGCAGCGTTACGCTGACGAAGCGGGTCACGGGCGGCATGGGCGACACCCGCCGCGCGTTTACTTTCACGGCGGCGGTGGACGGCGCACCCCTGACGCAGGACAGCGGCTGTACCGTGGCCTTTGCGGGCGGCGGTGCGTGGGCGCAGGACGGCTTCACCCTCCCGCACAAGGGCAGCGTTACGATTGGCCGTCTGCGCGCCGGGCAGAGCGTGACCTTCACCGAGGAGACGCTGGCCGACTACGCCACGAGCTTCACCGACGGCACGACTGTGACCGACGGCCATACTGCCGCGGCAGCGGCGGGCGCGGCGCTGACCTGCGTGAACCACAAGGACGGCGTGATACCCACCGGGCTGCGCACCGACGTCGCCCCGGCTGTCCTGACGCTGTTGGCCGCGCTGGGCTGCGGGCTGCTGCTGCGCCGCCGAAGGGAGGGCTGACCGTGCCTCCGGACGAGGAGCAGGAAAAGACTCGCCACGAAAACATGACGTATATACGTGAATTTTTATGTAATGCGGCGCTGCTGGCCGCGCTGCTGTTTGTGGTGTTCGGCGTCGTGTTCGGGTTGGCGATTCTGCCCGACGACACGATGAAGCCGCGTCTGCAGCCCGGTGACCTGCTTTTCTACTATCGATTGCCCCGCGCCTACACGGCGGGGGAGGTTGTCGTTTTCACGGCTGAGGGAAAGCAGTACGTTGGGCGGGTGGCGGCGCGCGGCGGCGACACCGTCGAGGTGACCGACGCCGCAACGCTCATCATCAACGGCAGCACGGTGGCCGAGCCGGACATCTACGAGACGACCCCGAAGTACGACAGTGCGGTGACCTACCCGCTGACACTGGCCGACGGCGAATATTTTATTTTGTGCGACGCCCGCGAGGGCGCGAGGGACAGCCGCTGGTTCGGCGCAGTGCCCGCCGCCGCCATTCGCGGCCGGGTCATTGCCGTAGTACGCCGGGGGACGGTGTGAAAGGGGAGGGGGAAGGTGGCCGAGGTTCCGACCGAGGCCGGATGAGGGACGGCCTGCCCGCGATTGCTTACTTTACGGTTTTTGTTACGATCCGAAAGGAGCCTACTTATGAACACGATGAAACTTTCTGCCGCTGTTACCGCTGCACTGCTGGCCGGGGCGCTGGCGACGACGGCCTTTGCCGCCGAAACGCCGCACCTTGCCGTTGGGGACGGCAGCGTCACCTTCACCAAGGCCATCAGCTTGGAGAAGGCCGACGGGGCGGGCGGCATCAAGGGCAATATCGACTTTGCCGTTTCCGCCCTGACCGATGCCGAAATGCCCACGGAACTGGAGGACGGCGCGCACGTCGGCAGCGTCGACCAGCTGACAAGCACGACTGTCACGGCGGTGTTCACCCCCGACGCGCAGGGCAAAGTCAGCACCGAGAGCAGTGTCACGGTCGGCTTAGACCTGTCAAAATTCGACGCGCCCGGCATCTACTACTACAAGCTCACCGAGCAGGACGCGCAAATCACCGGGCTGAAAAAGGCCGGGGACTACCTGTTGAAGGTGCGCGTCGTCAACGACAATGAGTCGAACCCTGACGGTAAGACCTTCAAGATCGACTACGCTGTGCTGGCGTCGGGCAGCACCAAGACAGCCGAGGTCGTCAACGAGTACACGACCCACGCGCTGACCGTCACGAAGGAGCTGGCGGGCGATTTCGCCAGCTATAGCGATGTCTTCGACTTTACGCTGACCTTTACAGACCCCGACGCGGCGAGGCACGCGGTCTCGGCCACGATGCGCAGCGGCACGCCCGGCGGCCAGATGAGCGAGGAACTGGTGCAGTTCGGGCCGGACGGCACGGCCAGCATCACCGGCAACATCAAGGGCGGTCAGGTCATCGAGGTGGCCGGCCTGCCGGAAGGCACGACCTACACCATTGTCGAGAGCGGTACCGCCGCTGACAAATACACGACGGCGTGGACGACCGCCGCCGGGCAGAACGTGCAGGGCAAGACGCTGGAGAATCAGAGGATCGGCGCGGCGGACGCCGCCGTCACAGTCACGAACAGCCGCGATTCGGTCGCGCCCACCGGCCTGCTGCTGGACGCCGCGCCCTACGGCGCAATGCTGGCGCTGGCGGCGGGCAGCGGGGCGGTATTCTTCCGCAAGCGGCGTAAGGCGTGATGCGCTTTGCCGCGCGGCTGGCGCGGGCGGGCGACACCCTTGTCACGGCGGCGGCCGGGCTGCTGATGGCCGGGCTGCTGGCGTTCGGCGGGTTTTCGCTCTGGCAGGATGCCGCTGTGCGGTGCGGGGCGTTCGCCGGGGCGGAGCTGCTGCACTATAAGCCCGCCGTGCCGGCTGCGGAAAACCCGACGCTGACCGAACTGCAGGCCGTCAACCCCGACGTCTGCGGCTGGCTGACGATCGACGATACCGGCATCGACTACCCCGTTGTGCAGGGCGCGACAAATATGGACTACGTCAACCGCGACGTCTACGGCGGATTTTCGCTGTCGGGGGCGGTGTTCCTTGACAGCCGCAGCGCCGCCGACCTCAGCGATCTGTATACGGTCGTCTACGGGCACCACATGGACAACGGCGCGATGTTCAGCGACGTGACCCGCTTTGCCGAGGCGGAGTTTTTCGCTGCCCACCCGGAAGGCAGCTTCAGTCTGCCGGACGGCGCGTACAAAATCGAGGTGTTTGCCTGCCTGCAGACCGACGCCTACGACGCGGCCGTCTACACGCCGGAGCAGTACGAGACCGGCACGGCGGCGCTGCTGGCAGAGATCGATGCCCGCGCCGTGCAGCGGCGGGACATCGGCGTGACCCCGCAGGACAAGCTGCTGGCGCTTTCCACCTGCGCCGACGCCGAGACGAACGGCCGGGTGGTGGTGTTCGGGCGGCTGTGCCCCATCAATGAAGGAGATGAGAGACCATGAAACGAAACAAAACGGCCGCTGGCGTCTGGCTGACCGGGGCGGCACTGGTGCTGGCGCTTTTCTGCCCGCTGCCGGTGCTGGCGGCGGCGCGGGTGACGGCGGCCATCCCCGCCACGGTGCGCACCGAGGGCGCGGACAGCGCGGCGATCTGTACCGTCGAGCTGACGCCGCTGGACAACGCCCCCGCCCCGGCGCAGTGCCGGTTGACGGTAAAAAACGGCGGCACGGCGTACTTTACAGGCCTTGATTTTGACGCGCCGGGGGACTACCGCTACCGCGTGGCCGAGCTCAAGGGCAGTGCCGCGAACACAAGCTATGACGCGGGCGTCTACACCGTGACGGTGCGGGTGACGTCGAAGAAGGACGGCACGCTGGCCGCAGAGATCTGGGCGGTGCGCAGCGGCGAGACCGCCAAGGCGGACGGCGTTGCCTTTGTAAACCGCTGCGCCGCACCCGGTGTGGCGACCACAAGGGCCACACCCACGCCGACCCCGGCGCGCACGGCGCAGACCAAGGCGAAAGCGGCAACCGTCGCCGCCGCTGCCGCTGTGCCCGCGCTGCCCCGCACGGGGGACACCTTTCCGGTCGAGGCGCTGGCGGCGGCGTTCTGCGCGGGGGTCGTGGGCTTTGGCACAGCGTGGAACCGGCGGCGGTAAAACCGCAATTTACAAAAAGTTCATATCAAAATCATAGTTTCTTCGCAGTTATTGGGTATTGTATAGATACAGATTCACGGAGCCGCAACCGCGGATCTGGAACATGATTCCTCCTCACACAAACCGATACCCTAAGCCCCCGCCGGAGCCGCAACCGGCGGGGGCAATTTTTTTGTGCAAAAACCTAAAACGGGGAGCCACCCTTCCGGATGGCTCCCCGTTCTATTATGCTTAAATCACATTATATTCCTTCAGCAGCTTTTCAACTTCCGTCCCCTCGATCTTCTTCAGAGCTTCCTTCATCGCAATTTTTCCGACCAGCGGCAGCTCCATGTCGGTGATCTTGCGGCCGTCGCGCAGCTTGACCGTCGCGTCCAGCAGGCAGCGGATGTCATACACGCTGCCCCAGACCTCCGGCACGCCGCGGTCGACGTCCAGCAGGGTGTACACGGCCTCCATGCCGGTGCGGATGGAGTACTCGGTCGTGAAGATCGTGTCCCGCGCGGTCTCGGCAAACTGGCCGAGGAACGCAAAGTTCACAGCGCCCTCCGGCACGATGTCGGGGCGGTCGCCCGCCGCGCGCGGCATAAAGAACGCGTCGATATACGGCATCATGCAGGGCACGGTGTTGGCGCTGTTCGTCGCCATATCCTCGATCTGGTCTTCGGGCACGCCGATGTGGTACAGCCACTCCATGCAGATCTCCTTGCCGGTGCAGTCGCGCATCGGCTTTTTGATATAGTCGCCGGGCTTGTCGCTGAACAGGCCGTAGACCCAGACGCAGAGCTGATCCTTGGGCTGGTCGCGGAACTGCTGCTGGCGGTTCAGCGTCCAGCTGAGCAGCCAAGACGAATCCTTGACCGTGACGATGCCGCCGGTGACGACCCTGCCGCTGAACGGGTCGCGCTTGCAGATCTTCTTGATATAGGGCACGATGCGCTGATCCAGCGTCGTGATGGTGGCGCTCATCCAGTTGGACAGTTCGGGGTCATAGCAGAACTTGTCGGGATGGCCGAAGCTGGGATCCTGCGCGGCGATCTTGCGCCACAGATCCCAGCCGCCGCCCTCCTTCAGTTCGGGCTTGAACTCAGCGGGGGTGTTCTGGCTGCCGATGGTCGAGTTCTCGACACAGCCGCCGTTCGTGATGAAGACGAGGTCGTTCTCGGTCAGGTCGATGCTGTCCTCCTTGCCGTCGTGCAGGATGTCGATGCGGGTGGCCTGCTTCTTACCGCCGGCGCAGTCGAAGGCGATGTTCGTGACCTTGGTGTCATAGTGGAACTGGACGCCGAAGCCTTCGAGGTACTTCACCATCGGAAGGATCATGGATTCATACTGGTTGTAGCGGGTGAAGCGCAGGGCGGTGAAGTCGGGCAGGCCGCCGATGTGGTGGATGTAGCGCTGCAGATAGCGCTTCATCTCCAGCGCGCTGTGCCAGTTCTCAAACGCGAACATCGTGCGCCAGTACATCCAGAAGTTCGAGTTCAGCACCTCATCGTCAAAAAAGTCGGTGATCTTCTTGTCGTACAGCTTCTCATCGGGGGTCATGAACAGCTGCATGATCTCCATGGCGGCCTTGTCGGACAGGCCGAACTTGCCGTCGGTGTGGGCGTCCTCGCCCCGGTTGACGGTGGCGCGGCAGAGGCTGTAGTTGGGGTCGGCCTTGTTCAGCCAGTAGTACTCATCCAGAACGGTGTGGTTCTCGTCCTCGATGGAGGGGATGGAGCGGAACAGATCCCACATGCACTCGAAGTGGTTGTCCATCTCACGGCCGCCGCGCATGACATAGCCGATGTCCTGATATTTGTAGCCGTCGCAGGCGCCGCCGGGGATGGGGTCTTTCTCAAGGATGTGGACGTGCTCGCCCTTCATCTGGGCGTCGCGCACGAGATAGCAGGCCGCAGACAGTGCCGCCAGACCGGAGCCGACGATGTAGGCCGATTTGCCGTCGACATTGGCAGGCTTTTTCGGGGTTGCAAAGGCTTCATAGTTACCGCTGGAATAATACATAACGTACCTCCTGTGATGATAAGGCCGCGTGCTTGTTGGGGGCGGCCTGTGATTTACTTGGTATGTCTGTAGTATACCCGGCGGGCGGAACGGTTACAATCAGCAAAAAATCCCGTTTGATAAGATTTTTATCAAACGGGATAATCTGTATAGATTTTGAAGAAAATGTTAAAACGCGGCTTTGTAGGGGGCGGCGTCCCCGACGCCCCGCGGAGGTTGGCGGCGGCGCGAACAGTCCGGGAAGGATGGATTCCTCCCCTACGGGGTAAAAGATCAACGGGCGGTAATGGAGAGGCTGCGGGCCGGGCATGCCCGGCCCCTACAAGGCGGCGGTTTGCGGGCGGTTACTTATCAATCCTGCACGCCTCCAACGACTTTGTAATATCCCCGTGGATCAGGGTGGACACTCGCTCGATGAGGGCGGCAGGGTCGTCCTTCATGCCGGTGCGCACCCATTCCAGCGTCAGGCCGACGAAGGCGTACTTGTAAAAATTCGCGATGAACTCCTTGTCCTCCGGCCGCACGGTCATTCCGGCGGCCTTTTCCTCGACGACGCCGATCATCAGATCGTAGGTCAGGCGGTAGAGGTAATTCTCGATATGCTCGCGGCTGATGGAATGATAAACCTTGGTGACAAAGACCTTGTCCTTCTGCACGGCCTGCAAAATCTGCAAAAAGCCCTGCTGCCATGTGTCGTAGGTCTTCTGCCCGGCTAGCGCGCGGGAGGCGTTCTCGATGCACGCCCACTCGACCAAGTCGTAGATGTCCTTGAAATGGTAGTAGAAGGTCATGCGGTTGACGCCGCAGTGGTCGGTCAGGTCGGTGACGGTGATCTTATCCAACGGCTTTTCGGCCAGCAGGTCTTTCAGCGAGGCGACGAGCGCGCGCTTTGTCATTTGAGACATGGGGTTCTCCTTTTTATAGATACGGCGGGGCGTCGGGGATGCCGCCCCTACAAATTTATATTCCCAGTATACAAAAACTTTATGAATTTTTAAACCCCGTTTGCGGTGGGAGCGGGAATGTGGTATAACGGTACTATATTATATAAGGATGTGACTTCCATGCCTGAAATGTTAGATATAGTCGATGAAAACGGCATCCCCACCGGCCGCAGCGTGCCGCGCACCGTCGCCCATGCCGAGGGGCTGCGCCACCGCACCAGCCATGTCTGGATCGTGCGGCGCAAGGCCGGGCGCGTGCAGGTGCTTTTGCAGATGCGCTGCGCCGCAAAGGATTCCTACCCCGGCTGCTACGATATATCCTCGGCCGGGCATATCCCGGTGGGGGCGGAGTTCGTCGGCTCGGCGCTGCGGGAACTGCAGGAGGAACTGGGCGTCACCGCCGCCCCCGCCGACCTGCACGAGTGCGGCCTGCGGCGGTTCCGCTTTGAGGCCGAGTTCCACGGCAAACCGTTCAAAGACAATCAGGTCAGCAAGGTGTTCTGCCTGTGGCAGGACAGGGAAGCCGAGGATTTCGCCGTGCAGAAGTCGGAGATCGACTATGTGAAGTGGTTTGATCTGGAGGAGGCAATGCAGGCGGTGCGGACAGGAACGATACCGAATTGCATCTTCCCGGAGGAGCTGGGGATGGTGAAAGAGTTTGTCCAAAAGGCTTCTCCACTGGGAGAAGCTGGCCGCGAAGCGGACTGATGAAGGGCGGCCTTGCCCGGCTGCGTCTTTGCGGGATGGCTGACCGAACGCGCCCCTCATCCGGCCTGCGGGCCACCTTCAGTCTACGCGCTAAGAGCCGCCTACGGCGGTTGCGCTCCGACACGCGCCTGCGGGCGCAGCCCCGCAGGGGAAGGCAGGGGGACTTTTCCGCTGGCACCACCAGTGTTGCGAAAACTGCAATTTTGTGTTGCTCATTGCGGAAAACCGTGCTATAATACCCGTATCGGTGCTGTGCATACATACATGTCTGTATATTTTTGCAGGCATCCGCTGCATAAACGCATAACTATTCAGCAACCTGCCTAAAACAAACCGGAATGTAGAAAATCCTTTGGCAGTTTTGCCCCTTGCAAATTGCATAAAAGAGTGTATAATATGCAGTATTGAATGAATAAATATTCAAGACGCCCCGCAAGCAACGCGCCTCGTGCCTTGGGTAAAAAAGTAGAGAGAGAGGAATTTTATCATGAAGAAGGATAAAAAAGACATCAAGAAAGTCGTTCTGGCATACTCCGGCGGTCTGGACACCTCCATCATCATTCCTTGGCTGAAGGAAAACTATAATAACTGCGAAGTTGTCGCCGTTTCCGGTGACGTCGGTCAGGGCACTGAGTTGGACGGTCTGGAAGAGAAAGCCATCAAGACCGGCGCTTCCAAGCTGTACGTCCTCGACCTGAAGAAGGACTACGTGGAAAACTACATCTGGCCGTGCCTGAAGGCCGACGCCAAGTACGAGGATTACCTGCTGGGCACCTCCCACGCGCGTCCCTGCATCGCCGCCGCGCTGGCCGACATCGCCAAGAAAGAGAACGCTGACGCCATCTGCCACGGCTGCACCGGCAAGGGCAACGATCAGGTTCGTTTCGAGCTGACCCTGAAAGCCCTCGCTCCCGAAATGGCCATCATCGCCCCGTGGCGTGAGTGGAGCATCAAGAGCCGTGATGAGGAAATCGACTACGCCGAGGCGCATAACATCCCCCTGAAGATCAACCGCGAGACCAACTACTCCAAGGACAAGAACCTGTG
>OLYC01001727.1_pt1 | contig 14229 bp, 12 predicted proteins | sample 1674271 | NCBI WGS metagenome assembly OLYC01 (sample SAMEA103958154, study PRJEB25191) | human gut metagenome
AATAACATACGGTGGGGGTAGGCTATGAAGAGCAAGCGACAAGAGAAGATCCTTGAACTGATCGCGCAGTACGCGATCGAAACGCAGGAGGAGCTGCTCGAGCGGCTTTCCGAATGCGGCATCCCCAGCACGCAGGCGACCGTTTCCCGTGACATCAAGCAGCTGCACCTGTATAAAGAGCCGTGCGGCGGCGGACGCTACCGTTACGCCTCCTCGGCGCGTTCGACGGGCTGCGACTTTAACGACCGGCTCCAGCGCATCCTGCGCGAGTGCAGCCTGAGCGTGGACTACGCGCAGAACCTCGTGATCCTCAAGACTATGCCGGGCCTTGCCAGCGCGGCGGGCGCGGCCTTCGACGCGATGGACGATCTGCCCGCCATGATCGGCTGCGTCTGCGGCGACGATACGGTGCTCGTCGTCATGCGGGACGAAGCCTCGGCGCAGAGCTTCTGCGAGGAGCTGAGCGGACTGTGCAAGTAAAAAACGATCGGAAAAGGCAAGGCGTTCGCCTTGCCTTTTCTCTTGCCCTGTGCTATAGTTTTCCGAGAATATCAGGAAGGCAGGTCACGCCATGAAAGCAGAAAGAGCCTATCCCCGCTTCACCATCACCGCCAAGGGGACCCGCTGGGTCGAGGGCGGCCACCCGTGGATCTACGCGCAGGAGATCGTCTCCGCGCCCGAGGGCGTGGAAAACGGCGCGCTCGTGGACGCGGTGAGCGAGAAAGGGAAATACCTTGGCAGCGGCTTTTTCTCCCGCGAGAGCAAGATCCGTATCCGCCTGCTCTCCCGCAACGCGAACGACCGCTTCGACGCGGACTTCTGGCGCCGCCGCATCCGCTACGCCTGGGACTACCGCAAGACGGTCATGGGCGCGGACGTTTCCTGCTGCCGCGTCATCTTCGGCGAGGCGGACGGCTTCCCCGGCCTGACGGTGGACCGCTTTGAAAACCTGCTCGTCACGCAGACCCTCTCCGTCGGCATGGAGCGCATCAAGGAGATGCTGTTCCCGCTGCTCGTCGAGGTCCTCGCCGAGGACGGCGTTGCGATCGACGGCGTTTTCGAGCGCAATGACGCGGCCATCCGCGCCCTTGAGGGTATGGAGCAGGGGAAGGGCTGGTTCCCGCTCGAGGGCAGGGACGTGCCCACGAGCGCCGTGACGGAGATCTGCGAGAACGGCGTCTATTACCGCGTGGACGTGGAGAACGGTCAGAAGACCGGCTTCTTCCTCGACCAGAAGTATAACCGCCTCGCGGTCGCGCGCCTTGCCCGCGGCCGCCGCGTGCTCGACTGCTTCACCCACACCGGCTCCTTTGCGCTCAATGCCGCGCGGGGCGGCGCGGAGCACGTCACCGCCGTGGACATCTCGCAGAGCGCCATCGACATGGCCCGCGCGAACGCCGTGCGCAACGGGCTGGAGGGCCGCATGGACTTCCTGACCGCGGACGTGTTCGACCTTCTCACCGAGCTGGAGAAAAAGGGCGGCAAGCCGTATGACTTTATTATCCTCGACCCGCCGGCCTTCACCAAGTCGCGCAAAACGGTGAAAAGCGCCGAGCGCGGCTATAAGGACATCAACCTCCGCGCCCTGCGGCTGCTGCCGCGCGGCGGCTACTTCGCCACCGCCTCGTGCAGCCACTTCATGCCGAGCGAGCTGTTTGAAAAAATGCTGCGCTCCGCCGCGCTGGACGCGGGCGTGGAGCTGCGCCAGATCGAGGCCCGTCAGCAATCCCCCGACCATCCGATCCTCTGGAACGTGCCGGAGACGGACTACCTCAAATTCTACCTCTTTCAGGTGGTGTAAAGGAGAAGCGCCATGTACCATTGCTTTCGCCTGCATCGCGGCGACGATCTGTATGAGAGCATCCAACGCTATGCCGACGCGCATCATATCGCCGCGGGCGTTGTGCTCTCCGCCGTCGGCTGCGTCTACCGCTGGGAGCTGCGCGACGCGAGCGGCGTCGATGTGCAGAGCGGCACGGAGGATGTGGAGATCGTCTCGCTCATGGGCACGGTCAGCGAGCACGGCAGCCACCTGCACGCGAGCCTTGCCCGCCGTGACCTGAGCGTGTTCGGCGGACACCTGCGCCCCGGCTGCCTTGTGAACACCACGGCGGAGATCGTCCTCGCCGAGCTGCCGGACACCGTCTTTACCCGCGAGCGCGACGAGGCGACCGGCTACGAGGAGCTGGCGATCCGGAGAATTGATAGACAATTCTAATTGATCTGCATCTTCGATAGAAAACTTAAATACATCGCCAAATCCGGGCACAAAAAAGAGAAAAATTTGGCAAATTTGAACAATTTCCGAAAAAGAGAAAGAAAACGGCTGCTTTGCGGCCGTTTTCTCCTCTCTCCGTTCAGAGCGCGTTAAAATCCCTGTTGACAAGCGGCGAAAAGGCGGGTATCCTGTCCTTAGTTCGTAGAAGCCCCTTGAATCCGCAGGGAGACTGGGGGTGGAGATGGCTCTGGAAAATCTCAGCAATGAGTGCCGAAGGTGTAAGGCCCCGCGCGGGTTGAATCTCTCAGGCAAAGAAGACAGGGCAGGAAACCGTTATGCGGTTTTGCTGCGCTGTTTTTTCATGGATGGGAACTTGGATCAGGGCTGTCGATTTCTTCGGCGGCCCTGTTTTTTGCTTTGTCTGCAAAGCGAGAGGAGGAAGAAAAGCGGGGCACAATATTTTTAGGAGGAAATTTCCCATGACTGAAGCACTTCTCCCCATTGTGCAGAAGATCAACGGCTACCTGTCCGACTACATTCTGGTCGCGCTGCTCATCGCCGTTGGTCTGTGGTACTCCATCAAGACCCGCTTCGTGCAGGTTCGTCACTTCAAGGAGGGCTGGAACAGCGTGTTCGGCAGCCTCAGTCTCCGCGGCGGAAAGCAGGAGAGCGGCATGAGCTCCTTCCAGGCGCTCGCCACCGCCATTGCGGCGCAGGTCGGCACCGGCAACATCGTCGGTGCGTCCGGCGCGATCCTCACCGGCGGCCCCGGCGCCATCTTCTGGATGTGGGTCATCGCCTTCCTCGGCATGGCGACCATCTACGCGGAAGCCACGCTCGCGCAGGAAACGCGCACCGTGGATAAGGACGGCAACGTCCTCGGCGGCCCTGTTTACTATATCACCACCGCCTTCAAGGGCGGCTTCGGCAAGTTCCTCGCGGGCTTCTTCGCCGTCGCCATCATTCTGGCGCTCGGCTTCTTCGGCTGCATGGTGCAGTCCAACTCCATCGGCGAGACCTTCTCCAACGCCTTCAACGTGCCGACGTGGATCATCGGCGTGGTGCTCGTCGCCATCTGCGGCTTCATCTTCCTCGGCGGCGTGCAGCGCCTCGCCTCCGTCACCGAGAAGGTCGTTCCCATCATGGCCGCGATCTTCCTGCTCGGCGGTCTCATCGTTCTCATCGTGCGCATCAAGTATGTCCCCGCGACCTTCGGCATGATCTTCAAGTATGCCTTCGCTCCGCAGGCCATCATCGGCGGCGGCTTCGGCTACGCCATCAAGACCGCCATTTCTCAGGGTGCAAAGCGCGGCCTGTTCTCCAATGAGGCCGGTATGGGTTCTACCCCCCACGCCCACGCGCTCGCGCATGTCAAGACCCCGCACGACCAGGGCGTTGTCGCCATGATCGGCGTGTTCATCGACACCTTCGTCGTCCTGACCCTCAACGCGCTCGTCATCATCTCCACCCTCTACACTGAGGGCGGTCCCCTCCACGAATGCGGTGCTGCCGCCGCGTCCACCACGCTCGGCAAGGCCAACCTCGCCCAGACCGCGTTTGGCGTTGTCTTCGGTGAGACCGCGGGCAACATGTTCGTTGCGGTGTGCCTGTTCTTCTTTGCCTTCTCCACCATCCTCGGCTGGAATCTCTTCGGCAAGATCAACGTCGCCTACCTCTTCGGCAAGAAGAGCGTCATCGTCTACACCATCCTCGCGCTCATCTTCATCTTCCTTGGCACGATGATGGCCAACGACCTCGTCTGGGAGCTGAGCGATATGTTCAACAACCTCATGGTCATCCCCAACGTCATCGCCCTCTTCGCCCTGACGAACCTTGTGGTCAAGCACGCCGATGACCCGAACCGCATCCCCGGCAAAAAGTGATCCTTTCCATCCTCTGTTAAAATAGGCAAAAGCGCCCCCGATTCGTTCGGGGGCGCTTTTCCTGTCTTCACTTCTATCAAACAGGCCGCCGAATCATTCGATGCGGCGGCCTTGTTCCTCTTTGCCTTTTTATGCTTCCAGCAGCTCCCGGAACGCGAGGCCCAGTCCCCGCGTCACGAGCTCCCGCGGGCTCGCACAATACGCGGTCATTTCCTGCGCCAGAAGCTCTCCCGCGCGGCCGTGGAGCCACACGCCGAGCGCCGCGGCCTCTGCCGCGCCCATGCCCTGGCACAGAAGCGACGCGATCAAGCCTGTCAGCACGTCCCCGCTCCCGCCCTTTGAGAGCGCCGAGCAGCCGCTCGTGTTGACGAGCATCCGCCCGTCCGGCAGCGCAATGCGCGTCCGGTGCCCCTTGAGCACCAAGATACAGCCGTGCTCGCAGGCAAAGCGGCTCGCAAGCTCTGTCCGTTCGCTCGACGCGATCTCCCGGAGCGTCCGGTCCGTCAGGCGCGCAAATTCGCCGTCGTGCGGCGTCAAAATCGTCACGCGTCCGCGGCGGACGTCCAGCTTTTCCGTGCAGCCCTGTAAGGCGTTCAGACCGTCGGCGTCCAGCACCAGCGGCTCTTTCACCTGCCACAAAAGCGCGTGGACGAGCTGCTCTGTCTCTTTTCCGCGGCCAAGGCCGGGACCGAGCGCTAAAACATCACAGCCTTTGAGCTTGTCCTGCATCTTGTCGAGCGCGGCGAGGCAGAGCCTTCCGTCCGTCTCCGGCAGCGGGAACGGCATTGCGCTCACGCACTTTTGCGCCTCGACCGTCCAGATGCTCTCCGGCACGCCGAGATACACGAGCCCGCAGCCCGAATGCACCGCCGCGCTCGCCGCCAGATACGGCGCGCCCGTATAGCCCACGCTGCCGCCGAGGACTAAGAGCTTGCCGAAGTCGCCCTTGTGCCCATCTTCTTTGCGCGGCGGCAGAAGCGTTTTGGCATACGCGCGGTCGACGATCGTTTCACGCATCGCAGTTTTCCTCCGTCAGTTCGAGTTTTTTCGCGCGCGGCAGCTTCTTGATGGCGGCCTCGCGCCGCAGCGCCGCGCCCTTGTCGCTGCATTGCTCGCAGTACACGACCGCGACAGGCGGGTGCGAGCGAGTGTACTTCGCCCCGTGCCCGCTCTTGTGCATGGCAAAGCGCTTTTCCACGTCTGAGGCAATGCCGGTGTAGAGCGAGCCATCCTCGCAGCGCAGCATGTAGACGTACCAGTCCATCTCAATACTTGAGCACGCCCGTCGTGCGCAGCGCGTTATAGAGCGCCGCCGCAGCCTGCTCGCGCAGGATGGGGACCTGGGGCTCGATATCTTCAAGGCTCATGCAGTACATATTCACAGCATCGCCGTTTTCATCGAACACGGAATTCGTCAAAAGCTCCGCGCTGCGGATGGCCCAGTGTGAAAAGCTCTTGTACTTCGGCAGCGGCTGCAAAATGGCCAGCGGGTTCTTGTCCAAAAATTCCCGCGCATCCAGATTCACGAATTCCACAAGCCTGCCCAGCACCGTAATGAATTCCTCCTGTGTCATCGTCGCGTTCGGGTCGAATTTTCCCCCGCCCACGCCGGAGACAAGGCCGATGGCCGCCATCGCGTTCACAGAGGGCGCGTACCAGCTCCCCTTGGCAACGTCGGTAAAGCACCCGTTCGCCGTGGAGTAGAGGTCAAGCGCCTGCGCGAGCAGCGCACAGACCTCCGCGCGCGTCATCGTCGCGTCGGGGCGGAACTTGCCGCCATCGCCAAAGACGATGCGGCTCGCCGCAAGCGAATCGATCTCCTGCGCGTACTCGCTGTCCGCCACGTCGGAAAAGTCGAGCGCGGACGATGCGGCAAAGCCGCACTTTTCGCGCGCCTGCGCGAGCGTGAGCTTCCTTTCGCCGCCGTTTTCGCCCCAGTAAAGCACGGCGTCCGGCGTCAGCGCCGTCAAAATGGCCTCAAGCGCGGCGGAAGAGCTCTCCTTCCCCGCGGGAATGTCGATGTAAAAGTCGCAGCCGTTCAGCACCAGGCGGAGATACGCGCTGTCTTTCGTCTTCTCGCCGCTCAGCAGGCGCGCCGCCGCAACGGCCTGATCCTGCGGGATGTAGAGCGTCGGCACCACGCCGATGCGGTCGGTCGTGTTGCCGCCCGCGCAGTAGAAGCGGTACGCCGTCACCTTCACGGCATCGCCGTGCAGATACGGGCAGTTCGATTCATCGTATAAGACCTGCGCCACGCCCTTGCCGTAGCTGCGCGTGCCGATGACAATGCCGCTGCCCGTGCCGAGCACGCCGCCCGCAAAGATCTCCGACGCGCTGGCACTGCCACTGTCCATCAGCACGATGGCGGGCTTGTCCGTCAGGTCCTTGCCCGAATAGCGCTGCGCGGCACTCTCGCCATCCTGATCGACAAAGTAGATGAGGTCTCCCTCGCCCGAAAACGCGCCGAGCGCCGACACCGCCGCGGAGGTCAGCCCCCCGCCGTTGCCGCGAAGGTCGACGATCCACGCGTGCACAGCGCTGTCATTCCCGCGCACGCCCTCTTGAAAATACGTCCCCGTCTGCGTGCCGAAGCTGTCGCAGTCGATGTAGCCCACGCCGCCCGTGACCGAGACGGTCGTATTCGTCTGCGTGACGAGCGCGCGCGTAACGGTATAATCCGCCTGCGTGCCGTCCGCGTGGCGGACGGTGACGGTCACGCTCGTCCCCGCTTCGCCGAGGAGCTTGGCGCGGTGCTCCGCGCCGCCCGGCGCGCAGGACTCGCTCTCAATGGCGATGATAATGTCGCCCGCGGCAAGGCCCGCCTTCTCCGCGCCGCCGCCCTTGAGGACGGAGACGATGCGGATGCCCTCGGGCACATAGGTGATCTCCGCGCCGATGCCGGCGAAGCTCACATCACCCTCGACGCCCTGCAAAAACGCCTGATACTCCTCCGCCGTCATGTAGTACGTGTAGTCGTCCGTGTAGGAAAAGAGCTCGTCGAGCGACTTCGCGTCCTGCGCGGCGCGCGGCAGCTTATCAACATAGCTGCGCTGCAAAATGTCGTAGGCCTCCTCCACGCTGAGCGCCTGCGCACCGGTCGTTATCGTCATCGCCGCGACGCAGCAGAGCGCGCCCAGGCGGAACAGTCTCTTTTTCATGCCCGATTCTCCTTTGTTCGGCAGTTTTCTCCATTATACCTTGCCCGCGGCAAAAAGCAATCGCAAATCCCGCCGCTTCTCCCGCCTTGCCAAGCGGGCGAAAATAGGCTATACTGTCAGCATAATGAGAAATTTTTGCTTTTTGGAGGATCTTATGGACGAGCAGAAGACCACCGGCACCCTTTATATCGTCGCAACGCCCATCGGCAACTCGCGCGACATGTCCGAGCGCGGACGCGAAATCCTGTCCACCGCCGATATCATCGCCGCCGAGGACACCCGCCGCAGCGTGGTGCTGCTCAATAAGCTCGGCATCCGCGGCAACAGTCTGAGCGCCAACCACAAGTTCAACGAATACGGCAAGGCGAAGTGGTTCATCGAACAGCTTGCCTCCGGCAAGGACATCGCCGTCATCACCGACGCGGGCACGCCCTGCATCTCCGACCCCGGCAACGAGCTCATCCGCGCCGCGGTCGAAAACGGCATCCGCGTCGTCGGCGTGCCCGGCTGCTGCGCCGCGGTCAACGCGCTGTCGATCTCGGGCTTTGACCTCTCGACCTTTTTCTTCTACGGCTTCTTCCCGCGCGAGACGGCGGACCGCCGCCGCGTGCTGATGATGATGCGCAAGGGCGACACCGCGACCTACGCCTTTTACGAATCTCCCAAGCGCATCATGAGCGTCATCGACTTCTTCATCGAGGAAAACGCGCAGCTGCGCCTGTGCCTCTGCAACGACATGACAAAGCTCCACGAGATGACCTTCCGCGGCACGCCGCAGGAGGTCAAGGACCAGCTCATCGCGAAGGAGACCTACGAAAAGGGCGAATACGCCCTCATCGTCGAGGTCTGCGATGACTACCGCCTGCGCGAGGTCGAGCACATCACCTCGCCTGAGGCGCTGCTCGTCGACTGCATGGTGCGCAGTGACTGCACGGCCAAGGACGCCATCAAAATGCTCCTCAAGGACGAGAACAACACCTACAGCAAAAACGAGCTGTACGCCGCGCACCTTGCGCTCAAAGAGAGGTTTGGCGCATGAGCATCGTTCTCAGCGACCTTGCCGAGCGCCTCGGCACGCTCACCAAGCTCGTCCTCGCCGAGCCGGTCGCGCGCATCGGGCACTCGCGTGTCACCGTGCGGCCGCTCACCCTGCGCGGCAAGGCCTTCTTTCAGCTTGAATACCAGCAGGGGCAGAAGGTCGCGCACCGCAACGTCGCGCGCGGCGCGCTGCTCGAAACGTTCGAGCAGGAGCTTGACGGTCTGTTCCGCTCTGTCACACTCTGCACCGAAACGGAGACGCGCCAGTACGTCCGCAAGACGAACGGCGCGTACAAGTGCACGGCCAAGTCCGGCGCGGCCCGCGCCGCCGTGACCGCCTCGCACAACCGCAAGAAGGAATACATTTTGCAGGAGGGCGAGAACATCCCCGCCCTCGTCGACCTCGGCGTATTTACGCCGGACTTCAAGATCGTCAAGGCAAAATACGACAAATACAAGCAGATCAACCGCTTCATCGAGCTCGTGGACGACGCGTTCCGCGCCTACGGCCGCGACGAGATCACGATTCTCGACTTTGGCTGCGGCAAATCGTACCTCACGTTCGTGCTGTACTACTATTTCGCCGTCAAGCGCGGCGTGCGCGCCAAGATCATCGGCTATGACTTAAAAGAGGATGTCGTCGAGCACTGCAATGAGGTCGCCGCGCGCTACGGCTATTCAGATCTTCACTTCGTCGTGGCTGATGTTACGCGCGATGTGCTCTACAGCGAGCACATTGACATGCTTGTCACGCTCCATGCCTGCGACGTCGCGACCGACTACGCCCTGCACTACGCCATCTCCCGCGGCGTCGAGCACATCTTCTCCGTCCCCTGCTGCCAGCACGAGGTCAATAAGACCATCCAAAAGGGCGGCGATTTCGACATTCTGCTCTCCCACGGGCTGTTTCAGGAGCGCTTCTCGGCGCTGCTGACCGACGCCATCCGCGCAGCGGTCCTGGAGGACGAAGGCTACGACGTCGACGTCATCGAGTTCATCGACTTCGCCCACTCGCCCAAAAATCTGATGCTCCGCTGTCACCGTACCGGCCACCGCGGCACCAAAAAACTCACCGAGTCCCGCCGTCTCCGCGACCAATACGGCTTTGAGCAGACTCTACTCTCGCTCGTCGAAAACGAGCGGCAATAAAACGCGTCGCAGACTTTTTACCCGCAAGGGGTACGCGGCATCCGTAAAGCAGCAAAGCTGCTAACGGCTGCCCAGGCGTCCGCAGACGCGAAAGAAATTAAAATCGTTTTTCTGACGACAGAAGGTGAATTGCCGCAAAGCGGCAAGAGAAGCCGCCCTGGGGCGTGCGCGTCAGAAAAACTCTTCTCACTCCGCAAACGTGCGCGCCTATGGCGCGTGCGCTGCCGCGGAGTGCAATCTTTCTCAAAAAAGAGGGACGCAGTTTTCAACTGCGTCCCTCTTTTTTGAATATTTTTTTACTGCGCCGTGCGCACCGTGTCGAGCGAGCGGTTCAGCAGGTTCACGACCGGCGGAGCCACGAACACCATCAGCACCGCCGTAGCCGCGCCGGAGATGATACGCACCACCAGGCCGCCGAAAACATAGGCGTAGCTGTAGTAGTTGTAGATCACACTGTCGATATACATCGCTCCCGTGTTGAGCGCCGTCACGACCAGCGCCGTGCCGATCAGCGCAAGCGTGAGCTGACCGCTGGAGAACTTGTAGCCGCAGTGCTTGGCATACACGCCGACGAGCAGGCCGCGCGCTGCCTGCGGCAGGATCCACAGGATCGTGGTCGCGGTCACGCCATAGGTGAGAAGCTGACCCATGAATGCACCGAGAAGACCGACGAGCAGGCCGCCGACCGGACCGTAGAGCATCGCGCCCACGATGACGGGCAGCGACGCGACGGAGATGTTAATCCAGCCAAGGCGCACCGTACCGGCAAAGTTCAGCACAACGTAAACTGCGGTCAGCATGGCGATGGTGACCATTTTGCGCGTGGACATGGCCGAGGACTTCCACGTGAAGACCACCGCGGCGATGAGCACGAGGGCGACCGCGATGATGATCGTCCACATGATAGGGGAAAGCGCTTCGATCTGAAGGGACATTGTGAGGACCTCCTTTTTCATCAAAAGATTTTCCCGCGGCTGCGGCGCCGCGCGGAACAGCTTGATCCGGTGAAAAAGAAAACACCTCTCCCTCCGGATGGCAGGAACCACGCGGAGGAGAGGCCTCACTTAAACTCTCTTCTGAGTGGCAAGCGGATGCGGAAACCATACTGCAAACCATGGGTTTTTCGTCCGCGGGCAACTTCCCATCCCGACGGCACTATTCGCTCTTCGCGTAAACACATGGTTTCCTACTCTGCCGATGCATAAAGCTCTTCAAAATTTAAACTTCATGCAGGCACAGCATAGCAGATTGCACAACACGCGTCAATCCCTTTTCGACCCTTTTGGCATACTTTTACGTTTTTAAGGTGATATTCCTCTTTTCCCTAATAAATTCAGTCCCTCCAAGGCCCGGTTTTCCTTGACAGGGCCTTACTTTTTTTGCTATTCTAAGGTGTGAGAGAACCGGCATAAGTTCGCACTTTTCAGCTTAGCCGCCGGTAATATATCAATCGACTGAAAAATCAGAGGAGGAACACGCACCATGATCAAAGAAACCATGGAATTCCTGTCCCAGTATGACCCCGAAGTCGGCGCCACTATTGAGAAGGAGTATCACCGCGAGCAGCGCAACATCGAGCTGATCGCCTCCGAAAACATCGTCTCCCCGGCTGTCATGATGGCTATGGGCACGTGCCTGACCAACAAGTACGCCGAGGGCTATCCCGGCAAGCGCTACTACGGCGGCTGCTACTGCGTCGACGAGACCGAAGAGATCGCCCGTCAGCGCGCCTGCAAGCTGTTCGGCGCTGAGCATGCCAACGTCCAGCCCCACTCCGGCGCTTCCGCCAACCTGGCCGCGTTCAAGGCTATGCTCCAGCCCGGCGACACCTTCATGGGCATGAACCTCGCCCACGGCGGCCACCTGTCCCACGGCAGCCCGGTCAACATCTCCGGCCAGTACTTCCATCAGGTCCCCTACTCCCTCAACGATGAGACCGAAATGATCGACTACGACGAGGTCTACCGCATCGCGCAGGAGTGCAAGCCCAAGATGATCCTTGCCGGCGCTTCCGCCTATCCCCGCAAGATCGACTTCGCCAAGTTCCGTGAGATCGCTGATTCCGTCGGCGCTTTCTTCATGGTCGATATGGCCCACATCGCCGGTCTCGTCGCCGCTGGCGTTCACGAGAGCCCCGTGCCCTATGCCGACGTTGTCACCACCACCACCCACAAGACCCTGCGCGGCCCCCGCGGCGGCATGATCCTGTGCAAGAACGAGATCACCAAGAAGAACATCGAGACCGGCGAGATGGAGACCATCAACCTCGCCAAGAAGATCGACTCCGCCGTGTTCCCCGGCACCCAGGGCGGCCCGCTCGAGCACATCATCGCTGCCAAGGCCATCTGCTTCGGCGAGGCGCTCAAGCCCGAGTTCAAGGCCTACGGTGAGCAGGTCGTCAAGAACGCTGCCGTTCTTGCCGAGGGTCTGAAGGCTGAAGGCTTCCGTCTGGTCTCCGGCGGCACCGACAACCACCTCATGCTCGTCGACGTCCGCAACTTCAACATCACCGGTAAGGAGATCGAGCGTCGCTTGGACGAGTGCTTCATCACCGTCAACAAGAACGCCATCCCCAACGACCCCGAGAAGCCGTTCGTCACTTCCGGTATCCGCGTCGGCACTCCCGCTGCCACCACCCGCGGCCTGAAGGAAGAGGACATGAAGGAGATCGCCCGCATCATGGGCATGGTCGCCCGTGACTTCGAGGGCAATAAGACCGCCGCGCAGGAGGCCGTCGTCGCCCTGACCAAGAAGTACCCCATCTACGAATAAGCGTAAGACAGCCGAAGAGGTCCCGGAAACGGGACCTCTTCTTTCCTATGCCAGCACGGTTTCGGCAAAGCCCGCGGCGAAGAGCCGCGCGGCGGCAAGCGCCTCGTCGAGCGAGTTGCCCGCCGTGCCGACCTCGATGAGCAGAGAGCCGGTCGTGACCTGTTGGTTGTAGCGCGAGTTGCGCACCGTGACGGGACGCATGAGCGTGGGGTATTTTGCGTACAGCGTCTCCTGCACGGCGCAGGCGAGCTTGAGGTTCTCGCGCCAGTCGGGGTGCTCCAGCCCGCCGCCGGACGAGCCGATGACGAATTCCAGCTGAGCGGCCCCCGGCTCCTCGGCGCACAGGAGCTTGTAGTTGTTGCCCTCACTGTCGGCTACGGCGTCGCGGTGAACGTCCAGAATGTAGAGGAGCGAGGGATACTCCGCGCGGTATTTCTCAATGGCGGCGAGCGAGCGGTTGTACGCGCCGGAATAGTTGGGGTAGTCGTAGAGCTCGCGGTCATGGAGCACGCCGAGACCGGCGTCCGTCAGGACGCGGGCGATCTCGTCGCCGACGCGGATCATGTTCTTTTCTTTTTCGAGCGTGCGGTGGTCGTCGCTCGCCTCGTACTCCTCCCCTGCCGGCATGGTGTAGGCCTCCGTGCCGTGCGTGTGGACAATGAGCACCTGCGGGCCGTCGGCGGGACATTCCGCTGCGGCGGGCGCTCCCGTGAGCTGCGAAGCGTCCAGCGTACATTTTGAACCGTTATTGATGCAGACGTTCCCCAGCACCGTATAGCCGCTCGGGTCGCCGACCCGGAGCGTGCGGGACGGCACGCCGTTGTCCGCGCCGCGCGGAACGGTCTCCCCCGTCTGTGCGTCGGAGAGCGTTGTGCCCTCGTGATCCTCGGTGTCGGGCTTCGTTTCGTCGGGCGGGAGCTGCAGCTCGCTCGACCACGCCTGCGTCACCTCACTGCGCGCGTCGGCAAGGATGGGCGTCAGACTCAGCGCGAGCGACGCGCCGAGGGAGAGCTCGTCCGCTTCCTCGCCGCCCATCTCGTAGCGCAGCAGGGCGAGCGGGAGCGCAGTCTCCTGCCGCAGCCGTTCGGCGGCATCGGACAGGCTGTGCGCCGTGGCGGCCACGCCGACCGTCCAGAGCGTCAGCGCCGTGAGCGCCGCGGCGAACGCGATGCGCGGGACGCCGCGCAGCCTGGGTTTCCGTGGTATCTTCTGCATGATCGTCACCTCGGGACAAACCTATGCGACCGGCGGGACGGATATTCCAGGCAAAAATATTTCGGAAAAGCGCGGGAAGGGCTTGACTTTGCGCTCTTTTTTTGTATAATAGTAGAGCTTATGGTTTCATCATAGGCATATCCTTGCTCACACGAAGGACGTGTGGGCCATCAGTCCAAAAGGAGGTGCAAGAAATTGGCTAAGATTTCCGCTAACTATGAGGTCGTTTTCATCATCGACCCCGCACAGGGTGAGGAAGGCGTTGCCGCGCTGACCGAGAAGTTCAAGACCCTGGTGGAGCAGAACAGCTCCGCGATGGAAGTGGAGGAGTGGGGCAAGCGCAAGCTCGCTTACGCGATCAACTACATTACCGAAGGCTACTATGTGTTGATCTCCTTCACCAGCGCGCCCGAGTTCCCCAAGGAGCTGGACCGTATCCTTCGCATTACCGACGGCGTCATCCGTTCCATGATCGTCTGCAAGGACGAATAAGGAGGAAAGAATATGTCACTCAATCGTGTCGTTATCATGGGCCGTCTGACCCGTGACCCCGAGCTGCGCCGCACGCAGACCGGGACGGCCGTGACGTCCTTCTCCCTCGCCGTGGACCGCGACTTCAAGAGCCGCGAGAGCGGCGAAAAGGCAACGGATTTCATTGATGTCGTTGCCTGGCGCCAGACCGCCGAGTTTGTCTGCCAGTACTTCGCCAAGGGCCGCATGGCCGTGGTCGAGGGCCGGCTGCAGATCCGCGACTGGAAAGACAAGGATGGCAACAACCGCCGCAGCGCGGAAGTGG
>OLYC01001740.1_pt1 | contig 14163 bp, 11 predicted proteins | sample 1674271 | NCBI WGS metagenome assembly OLYC01 (sample SAMEA103958154, study PRJEB25191) | human gut metagenome
CCGCAATTAAGCTATGTAAAAGAAATTTTACATGCTTTTATCTAATATGTAAAAGCCTTTTGATAGACATTACTACTACGTTTGCTGTAATCTCATGGAAGAAGGAGGCATACAGAATTATGATAGCTGATAAAATTAAAAATGCTCGTACTATTCTTTATTACATAACTATCATTATAGTTGGGATTATATGCACATATAAGAAGAGAATAATATAACTTTTGTTATGATATCAAATGATTTTTTCATTTAATATAACATTGCATTGGATGAAAAAATGTGTTTGGAGATGAAAACATAATCGAATTGAAGGTTGACGATTCAAACATAAAAAGAGCTGGGTGGCATCTACCCAGCTCAATCTTCTACATGGGATATTTATTTCGAGAGGCTTGCGCACCAGAAGTATCAATCTTATGAACTTATGTGGAAATATAACAAAGTATTGCTAGCATACCAGTCAGCACAGACCAGAAATTGAAACTGATATACCTTATGAAAATTCTTCTGGAACGGACTGATGAAACGCACAGTATTACCATGCCGGAGATTATTGAAGCACTCGCATCATATGATATAAGTGCGGAACGCAAAAGCTTGTATAATGATATTGAAAACTTAGCGATTGAATCATAAGGTAATAGGTTGGTTAGTATAGCCAACCTATTGAACTTGGCAGAATGATTGCTTTTGTGAAGAAATTGATGGAAGAAACAATATAAGCCATTGAATTCAGAGATGAATTTGGCGCTTTTTGCGATTCAAAGAATTTTCAAAAAGTACGCAATGTAAACTTTTGTATAAACTTGTGAAAAACAAAAAGGGGGGATATAATTAAGAATATATTTATCGAGAAGGAAAATAGGATGATAATAACAGGAATACCGTTTGATGAAAAACTGAATATAGGTGTATTAAGTAAAGTATTTGAACGTAAACGTATTTCCAATTGTTATAAGTATTTTTGGTTCCAGGCAATATTGGAAAATATCGTAGAAGATAAAGTTGTATTTACATATGATGAAATTCTGAATCAAATGATAGAAGATGCATGGTATATGGTTACAGAGTTTAAATTACGTTTAGGTCCGTGTAATACAACAGATAATTTAGAGGAAGTGGTTAAGTATATACATTCGAAGTCCAATATATCGTCTACTGCAAAACGAGGTTCTGTAATCCAGTATCTCAAAGAAAATACAGATCCCCAAATAAAAAAATATAAGAAATGTTTAATAGAAAATGTGCCGTATTGTATGCAAAGTCCTTTTTATTCATCAATTAAAAATCCTGGTCAGTCAAAGGTTTACAAAATAAATGAGCAGGCCCACTTATTGTATTATTTCGTTGCACTTGAGGGGATTTTTTCTAAGTTTAAAATTAATGAAGAATGGGTTGACTACTTAATTCGAAATAGAACAATTTTATTAGAATGGGTCAGATACAATCTTATCGGCTATTTACAAGATAGAAATCCGAATGTTCCTGGAATTGTGGAAAAAATTCAAAAGCCAGAAAAAAGAGATTTAAGAAGAGTGAGTGATTATTGGAAGACAATCATTGAGATTGATCCCAAAATAAAAGAAATATATCAAAAGGTAAGTTTAAAAGATAAACCTATATCAATCGATCATTTTGTACCGTGGCAATATTTATCACATGATGAATTATGGAATTTAAGCCCAACAACAAAGAATATTAATAGCATGAAGGGAAATCAATTACCGAATCTCTATGAAGATTTTGAAAGGTTAGCAGAATTACAACACAAAGCTCTTATGATGTGCAATGATTATGAAATAGTTCGGCATAAATTCAAAATATGCCTGGATTATCATGTAAATAGTACAGAGATTAGAAATAGTTTGTATCAGCCTGATATTGATTTGCCAAGCTATAGAGAAAGATTATATAACGTGATACAGCCAGTTTATGATTCGGCCAAAATGGGTGGATTTACGGAATGGATAAAATAGAAGAAAGCAGGGGGAAGTTGTGAGCAAAATTGATGAATTACGCTTAGGCTTTGAAACAGCATATATTGATGGTTCGGTTGTTTCAAGCAATATCTATAGACCACAATTCGTATCAAATAATCATAAAGAAGGAAAGAAAGTACTCTCATCCATTGAGGATGAGCTTTTGGTATGTGACGGATTTCAAATCAGTGTAGCATTTATTACTATGAATGGGATTACTCCCCTCCTGCAGACTTTAAAAGAGTTAGAAAAAAGAAATATTAAAGGTGAAATCTTAACAACGAACTATTTGAATTTCAGTGAGCCTAAAGCGTTGAAAAAACTTAATGAACTTTCGAATATTACACTTAAAATGTATGATGTTGAAGTAGCGAATGAGGGATTTCATACAAAGGGATACATTTTCAGAAAAGAAGAAATTTATCATATCATTATTGGAAGTTCCAATATTACAAGTGCAGCACTTACAGATAATCGCGAATGGAACACAAAGCTGGTTTCAACAGTGCACGGCGAGACGGCAAAAGAAATTGTTACTGAATTTAATGAATTATGGAATTCAAACTATGCATTAACATTTGATGAGTTTTATGAGAACTATAATGAGCGCTATAAGATTATTAAACATCAGAGAGAGGTTGCAAAACAGGAAGAAATCACTTCGATTGAGAAGTATAAATTGCAGCCAAACAGTATGCAGATTGGGTTCATTATTAACTTGAAAAAGATTCTTGAGGCTGGCGAGGACAGGGCACTCCTGATTTCTGCAACTGGTACGGGAAAAACATATGCATCAGCTTTTGCAATGCGCGAATTAGGATTTAAGAGGGTATTGTTTCTGGTTCATCGAGGACAATTAGCAAGGCAGACAAAGAAATCTTATGAAAAAGTGTTTGCGGAGTCTGTTTCTATGGGATTAGTAGGGGCTGGATATCATGAGTATGATGCAGATTATATATTTGCGACGGTACAAACCTTAAATCGTGACGAACATTTACTACAGTATGAAAAAGATGCATTTGATTGCATTGTTTTAGACGAAGCGCACCATGTTCCAGCAGATACATATCAGAAAGTAATGAATCATTTCACACCAAAGTTGTGGCTTGGAATGACCGCTACTCCAGATAAGCGAGATGATAATATGGAAGGTAGAAATGTCTATGAACTTTTTAATTATCAGATTGCTTATGAGATTCGATTACAGCAAGCAATGGAGGAAAAACTTCTCTGTCCATTCCATTATTTTGGAATTACAGATTTAGCAATTATTGGTGATAATGGGGATACTAGTCGTGATTTCTCAATGCTTACTAGTGAGGAACGGGTAAAACATATTATCAATCAGGCTGACTATTACGGATATAGTGGGGATAAAGTGAAGGGATTGATTTTCTGTAGCAATATTAAGGAAACAGAGTAGTTATCCGCAAAGTTTAATGAAATGATTAACCCATCAACAGGAAAAAAATTTAGAACAATTGCCCTAAATGGTAGTGCCTCGGAACAGGAGAGGCAGAATGTATTTGAAAGGCTTGCTATGAATGAAGAAGATGCAACAATTGAGAATCAACCATTAGATTATATTTTCTCGGTTGAAATCTTGAACGAAGGTGTTGATATCGTTGAGGTTAATCAGGTTATTATGCTAAGACCAACACAGTCACCGGTTGTTTTTATTCAGCAGCTTGGGCGAGGACTTAGAAAAGCAAATGGAAAAGAGTATGTAGTCATTTTGGATTTCATTGGGAATTACAATAACAATTTCATGATTCCAATTGCATTATCAGGGGATAGAACCTATAACAAGGACAATATTCGTAGATATATTATGGAAGGCGGAAGAGTGATTCCCGGAGCTTCCACGGTTCATTTTGATGAGATTAGTAGAAAAAGAATTTTTGCATCTGTAGACAATGCAAATTTTAGTGACATTAAGCTTATCAAAGAAAATTACACAAATTTAAAGAATAAACTTGGGCGCATTCCTCGTTTACATGATTTTGATGATTACGGTGAGATGGATGTTATGCGAATATTTGATAACAATAGCCTCGGATCATATTATAAGTTTCTGGTGAAATATGAGAAAGAATATAAGATCCGGTTATCTGAGGATGAAGAAAAAGTAATTGAATTTGTTTCGAAAAAATTGGCTAATGGAAAACGTATTCAGGAACTTCAGATACTAAAGAGAATACTTACATACGCTCATGGTTTATCAAAAATTGGTTTATTTGCGGGTTTATCAGAGGATATGAGAGAGTATGGAAAAAATATCAGTCAGGACCAGAAGGAGAATATTGTAAATGTTATGACAAACAAATTTCCTGCTGGAGCAAGTAAAAAGACATATTCGCAATGCGTATTTATGGAGCAAGAAGGAAATGATTATAAACCAACAAAATTATTTATGCAGATGTTGGCAAATGATGAGTTTTATGGTGTGCTTCAGGAACTTGTTGACTTTGGAATAAGTCGATATGAAAGAGATTACAAGAACACTTATGATCAGACAGATTTGGTTTTATATCAGAAATATACATATGAGGATGTTTGCCGACTTTTGAACTGGGAGCAAAACGAAGTACCATTAAATATTGGTGGTTATAAGTTTGATAAAAAGACGAAAACATTTCCTGTTTTCATTAATTATGATAAAGCAGAGGATATCAGTGATACCACAAAATATGAAGATCATTTTATACCAGGATTTAGAGATCGTTTGATTGCTATTTCAAAATCTGGAAGAAATTTACAGTCGGAGGATGTTCAAAATTTTTTGAAAGCAAAGGAACGAGGTATTCAAGTAGAACTTTTTGTAAGAAAAAACAAGGATGACAAGGTTTCGAAGGAGTTCTATTATCTTGGTCATATGACAGCAAGTGGAAATATCAAAGAATTTACAATGACAAATACCGAGAAAACAGCAGTGGAAATAGAGTGGATACTTGACGTTCCGGTGCGAGAAGATATTTATGAGTACATTGTGAATTCTTAATGGGAGGATATATGAAGACAGTAAAAGTAGTTGCTGCGATTATAAAAGCAGTTAACGAGAATGGAGAAACAATCATTTTTGCAACACAGCGTGGATATGGTGATTTCAAAGGCGGTTGGGAGTTCCCGGGTGGAAAAATTGAATCAGGAGAAACACCTCAGGAAGCGTTGAAGCGTGAAATTATAGAAGAACTTGATACGGAGGTATCTGTTGGAGAATTGATGGATACAGTTGAGTACGACTATCCACAGTTTCATCTTTCTATGGATTGTTTTTGGTGTCAAATTGTAAGAGGAAATCTTGTGCTAAAAGAGCATGAGGCAGCAAGATGGTTAACAAAGGACGAATTGAATAATGTAGAGTGGTTGCCGGCGGATATTACATTGATTGAGAAAATTAGAAACTTACTTTCAATGACAAGATAATTAAGGTGGATAGAGGTAATAATGCAGATATTTGTAGATGCAGATGCTTGTCCGGTGGTGGGCATTGTTGAATCATTGGCAGAAAAATATAATATTCCGACAACATTGCTTTGTGATACGAACCATGTGCTATATTCAGATTATAGCGATGAGATTATTGTCGGAGCAGGAGCTGATGCAGTAGATTACAAGCTGATTAGCATTTGTCATAAGGGTGATATTGTGGTATCTCAGGATTATGGGGTAGCTGCTATGGCACTTGGGAAAGGTGCGTATGCCATTCAACAATCAGGTAAGTGGTATACTGATGAAAATATAGACCAAATGTTGATGGAGAGACACCTTAATAAGAAAGCAAGACGAGGTTCTCACAAAAATCATATAAAAGGACCGAGAAAACGTATAGAAGAAGATGATGTGCGCTTTGCTCAATCTTTTGAAAAAATGATACAGACAATCATACAGGTAAGATAGCAGAAGGAATGCTGATAAAGAGTCCGGCATAAGGGGGATTTTGATGAATACAGAAATAAAAAATATGTGGAGAAAAAAATCATGGTCCATTCCAGATTTATTAGGAAGTAAAAGTGAATATACAAAGATTGTTATAGGATTGATCCAGCAGATTGCATCTGGTAATGCAAACGGTATGGATGATTTCCCTAAATTGGAAGGTGTCTTTGAGCCTAGAACATGGAGAGAATATGTCCCTTTTCTGAAAGGAATTGGAATCGTTGGAAATCATAACGGAAGTTTGTGTTTATCAGAAACAGGCGAATGGTTACATAGAAATTTGTCATTTTATAATATTGCAAGTGTGATGCAAGAGAGGTTTCGTATATTTGGAGAGATTTTATATGTGTTAGATTCTGAACCAAGCACCGTGCAGGAAGTTGATGAAAAAATTTGTGATTTATATAAATTGAAGTGGAAAAATTGTTCTAATACAAGAAAAAGAATGGATTGGCTAGAAGTATTAGGGCTTATTGATATTATTGGAAATCGAAAATGGGTAGTAACTGAAAGTGGGAAAAGAGCATTGAAAGAATGGATTCTAGTTACTCCAGAAATGCTGGATTCATTCGAAGATGCTGAAGTTTCTTACAAGATTAGCGAGGCTCCGACAGAAATATCAAATATGATACAGGAATTATATGATAACAATTTATTACAGAAAGAGCGTTGTACATATAATTTGTGGTCTCCAAGTCCAAATAAAATTGAAAATTTAAGGAAAATATTAGAGTATTCGTGTGAAAAGGTAACAAGGATAGAGCTGTTTAAATATATTGGTGATGAGTTTAATTTGAAGGTAAGCAGTATAGAGTCAATGATGCCATTTCTGAAGGCTTCTGGGTTACTGGAAGAAGTTGGAAGAAATATATATATTACCAGTTCGGTTGCCAAGGAATGGTGTGAAACAGGAGTGGATATAGACTTTATAAGGATTTTGCATTGCCATTATCGTTTTGTCGGAGAAATGATTCTTTTTGCAGAAAACGATGTTACAAGGAATGAAATTTATCAAGAAGCAAAGGAATATGGTCTTAATAATGAAAAGGCAAGATGGATAGCTGGTTTTTTGGTTGAAGCTGGATTATTAGAAGAACCACAGTACTTGCATTTAAAGGCAAAACACTTTCCGTATTCCGAATTCAAAACTAATGACTCATTTTCTTTATCAATAACAACATACGCTTTTGTAAACACGCTCTGCGGTCTTGAGATAATAACCTTAAAGTTATATTTATCATAAAAATCCTTCTCTAACATTAATAAGCACGTCTTAAGTTTATTAATGCATTGCCCCTCATCCTTTACACCTTTTCCATTAAAAATATATGTAAATGATTGCGGCGATATCAGGAAACTTCTTGCACCTTTCTTACTCTTATAAACATCGTAAATACCTTCAAGGACCTTCTTTATCTGGTACTGTCTTATCCGAGACATTCCAAATAATTTATTCATGTAGGTCATATCATTGTAAAAGAAATCTGTTATTGCAACACCTGTCATTTCAGGCTTTCTTGCTACTCTACCAATTTCCTGAATGTAATCACACAAATTGCCAGAAACAGCATAATGATATACATTCTGTACATCATCTATGTCAACACCCATTCCAAATGCCTTTGTGGCATACATAATTGACTGCTCACCAGTTCTGAATTTTTCAAAAGTTTCTCTCTTCTTTTCATTAAACGTCTCTGTGCTCAGTTCATCTACATTCTTTCCTGTAAACACACCGATTCTTGGATCTGTTTTTATTCCAGCAAAACCTCGCACTCCTCTTGATGCATCAAAAGCATTCTGAGCGTAAGGAAAATAAACAATAGTTTTTTCTTTTTCTGCAAGCCATTTCACAATACGAGAAGACATTGCTTCTGTTTTCTTAGACTCATAAACTGTCTGTGGAAGTTTACGAGTTTCACACATCTTTACATCAAACTTAATATCCTCTCTTCTTACATAGCCAATAAATTTTACCGGGTTCTCCATATACAGACTAATAACCGTATCACTTACTGAATCATCAACACCACCATTAATGGCGGTCGCAGTAAATGCACAAATTGGAAAGTCATAAGTTTTTCTCATTTTACCTGCTGTAGTCTGAATCTGATTTCTTAATCTATTAATATATCCTCCAAGATACCAATAATCTGGTCTGAAACCCATACCCCAAGTAGTTACAATGTGAGCCTCATCAATAATCAATAACCCAATTTCTCTATCACCAATGATAGTCTCAATAGAATACGAAAGTAAAGTTTCTGGACTCAAATAAAGAAGATCAACTTCACCAGCTTTTATACGATTAAGTACAGCTTCCTTTTCAACTTGAGAAATCAGATCAGAGTTGAAAGTCTCCACTCTTGTATAACCGTTCTTTATCAACTTTTCTTTTTGATCCTGCATTAATGCTTTTACTGGTTCTATAATAATTGTTAACTTTTGATAATGCTTCGCCAAATAAATAGCAGGAATCTGAAACATAACTGATTTACCTGCACCAGTAGATGCGGTTATAAAAATATCCCTAAATGAATGTCCCTTTTCTGTGTTATATGAATTCTCAGCCTGATGAATGATCTCTTGGATTAACGTTGACTGTGATATTTCAACAATCTCTTTATCAATATCTGGATTTTTATAAAACTTAATTGATCTAAAGCCTGTAAAATTTGCTATATGAACATCATTCCTAGCGATATCGATAAGTTCCTGTTCCATTTGTGCATCATCTTCAAGATACTCATGAAATTTTACTAATCGAATGTTATTGGCCACGCAATATGCCTGCAAAGACAATACAATTCTCTTTGATACCAATCCTTCTGTCATTTTTAATCCAATAACAGAAGGTTTTAACTCAATAATACGTGCCAAATCTCTAAGATACGTATCTACATCTTCATTAACGAATATGTCAATATCTGATTTTACCTGTGCATCTTCAATAACGATTTGATTTAAATAATATGGTTTAGAAACTATAGCATCATTTTTTTCATATTCATAGTTATAAAAACTTCCATAATACACCCCATCAACATTAACCAGAGTGTTATAAATAGTTAAATATCTCTGGCACTCCTTGCTACAATCATCCGTCGAATCAGAATTAAGATTTTTTTCAATCTCATCAATAAGATCGGTAGTTAATTCAAACGGCAACGGATAATAATCTGGATATAAATTATTGGTAAATATAATAAGCTCTAATCCATCCTCTTCAATTGCATCATCCACCCTGTTTTTTATCAAAGTATATTCTGAATATGTAACCCATACTTCATCACTTTCCTCTAAAGAAATTAATGCCATATCCAATTGTTTTCTTGTTTTCTTATCGAATTCCAAAACATTAAGTTTAGTTGCTATAGTTCCATCCACTAATGGTTCTTCTTTAACCATTGATAGGAATTCTTCATCAAATCCTTTGTACACTACAAGTTTCATAGACTGTCCTCCATTTTCTTGCGTTATAAAACATCTAAAATACTTTTTATCTTTCTCGTAGTCCTAAGTAGATCTATTCATTCACAATGCTAACATTTCTTCTGTTCAATTTTACGGACTCGTCTTGGATCATCTGGTTTTTCTGCATTTTCTGGAATAAGCCAAGTATTCCCTTTCAAAATTGCGCCTTCTATACGTCCCTCAGCGCATAAAGTTGTAACTCTTCTTCTTGATATATCCCATTTTTTTGCCATCTCGCTCGTTGTTAATAATTCCATACCTTTCCTCCGTAATCATCCACTACACACTATCATACATTATAATAATATTGTATTCCTTCAAAGGAATATTTTCAATTATTTCTGTGATTTTGTGATTCTTATCTAACCCACAAAAAATATCAGCGTTTTTCACTCTACAACCATTTAATAGCCAAAATTGACGGAGCAATATCTTCCTTCTCTGATATTGTTTTTATACAAACAAGCAAAAAACAAGACCACTTCTGGTCCATTGGACTAAAAGTGATCCTATAGATCTTGTCATATGAACTTCTGATCCATTAGACCAAAGGTTATTTTCTTCAAATCTATTCTCATATGTTGACTGCATGCCAAACCGGCAGCCGTACTTAAAGTCATTAATGGAAGACTCTGTTTTAGTGGGATAATACTTACACTTAGGATACTTCCGCAGGAGGACGCCGACATTCTACAGTAAAAATCCAACATCTGGATATTTCTTAGCAGTATTATCATATAGATGAAACGAATAGCTTATCAAACGAAAAAGTCCCACTGGATTGCGCATAAAAAATTAGCAACATACATTTGCTTCTTAATTTTATGCTGGCATTCATTAATTTCAAATTTTTAAGACGTATCTTGCCTTTTTCCATATCTTGATTACCGATCCGCTCTTCCAAAGGTGTAAATTCTACGTTTTCATCCAAGAAACCCAATAGAATCAAGGCTTTTCGCCCCATCCCCTTAAACACTGCCGTGGCAGATGAATAGGATTTTTATCATAATTTTGTTTTCTCCTTGATTAGCCGGTTTTTCTGAGTATGTTGTGCGATGCTCTGCAATTAAGAATTACTATAAGTACATTCCTATAACTACCATGCTATTTTATAAATCTATAGATTTCTATCCCACTTCCCGCCTATACTCCTCAATTACCTCAAGAAACCGCTCTCCATACTTCGCAAATTTATTTTCGCCCACACCTGAAACGTCCAGCATTTCAGGCTTGGAAGCCGGCATTTTTGCTGCCATATCGATCAGGGTCTTGTCACTGAAAATAATATACGGCGGCATGCTTTCCTCACGTGCAATTTCAAGGCGGAGTTTCTTAAGACGTTCAAACAGCTTGTAGCCGGAAGATGTAAGTGTTTCCACACTTTTTGCTTTCTTTTTCGTTTTGGCTGTCTTTTCCGGCTGTTTGTCTTCATCTGTGATCTTAACGAAAACAGAAGCCTCTGGATTTTTCAGACCACTGATATCGCCAAGTTTGAGAACCTGATAATCCCCCACGCGAAGATATCCCTCTAATACCAACTGTTCGATCAAACGTCTTAACAGATTCTTGTTCGTTCCTGCCAGAACGCCGTATGATTTGTAACGAACAGCTCCTATTTCCTCCAGCCTCGCCGTCTTAGCTCCGGCAACAGTGTCAATGATGATCTGCCTTCCGTATCTTCCCTTCGCTTCGTATACGCAGTTGATCACTTTTTTGGCTGCTTCTGTCATATCCAGAGTTTCAAATTCACGCAGACAATTGCCGCAGTCCTGACATGGTTTTTCCGGATTTTCCCCAAAATATTTTAAAATATAGTTGCGCAGACATTCTGTTGTGTAACAGTATCGTTCCATCACCTGCAAACGGCGGACATCCCTTTCCCTAACTGTCTCCCTGTCTGCCGGATCGAGATCCTGCATTTCCTTATGATCCAATAAAAACCGGTTGATCACAATATCCTGCGGCGAAAACAAAAGAATGCACTTAGCGTCAAGTCCGTCACGACCGGCTCTTCCTGCCTCCTGATAATAATTTTCCATACTCTGCGGCATATTATAATGAATGACAAAACGGACATTCGATTTATCGATTCCCATTCCGAACGCATTTGTTGCAACGACAATACTCGTGTAATCGAATACGAAATCATCCTGCATTTTTTTCCGCTCCTCGGCACTCATTCCTGCATGATATTTTCCCACAGAAACGCCCTTGCCCTTAAGCAGTTCGTATATATTATCAACGTTTTTCCTTGTCGCACAATAGATAATTCCACTGTCACCGCTATGCCCGGAAATATATTTCAAAATATACTGCTCTTTATTCTTAGGCTTGTCCACCTGAAAAAACAGATTTTCCCTGTCAAATCCATTTACCAATGTAAAAGGATTCTGCAGCCCTAACGTGCAGATAATATCTTCGCGGACGGTTTCTGTTGCCGTAGCTGTAAATGCACTGATGATCGGACGTTTCTCCAATGTTTTGACAAATTCAACAATTTTCATGTAGCTTGGGCGGAAATCCTGCCCCCACTGTGAGATACAGTGTGCTTCGTCCACTGTCACCATTGAAATAGGTACGCTTTTTGCAAGAGCGAGAAAGCCCTCTGTGACGAGCCGCTCCGGCGCTATATAAATAATTTTGTAAATGCCCTGTCTCGCTCTCCTGATCGTCTCATTATAATCTTTTTCAGAAAGCGAACTATTGATAAATGCCGCCGGCACTCCTGCCTCATTTAATGCTTTGACCTGATCCTGCATAAGTGAAATAAGCGGCGAAACCACCAAGGTGATTCCCGGCAGAATCACCGCCGGGATCTGATAGCACACAGATTTTCCTGCGCCTGTCGGCATGACTGCAAACGCATCTCTCCCCGCCAGGATACTGTCGATCACAGATTTCTGTCCCGTCCTGAATGAATCATATCCAAACAAAATTTTTAATGCCTGTTCGGGGGTATGGTATTTGTCATTATTACATGTATCTTTTGTTTTCGCGTCCGAAGTATTGATATCTTTTGATAATAATTTCATGTGTCATCCTAACTAAAATTGTGTTTGTTTTATGTTATGTTTATTTCTCTATCCCTTTTTCTATTGCATTTGCAATCATCTTCAATCTATTTACTGTTGCTTTAGCATTTTTCATCGTGTATGTTGTATTTTCCTTTGCAGATGCTTGTTTATTCATCTCTAAAACATCTATCTCATCCGTTGAAAGAAGAGAAAAAACATTTAAAATTTCTTCAAGAGAAGGAGAATTATCCGTCATTCTTAATAACAAAAACATATCTCTTGCAGAAATACTTTCCAACATCTCTTGCTCTTTTCTAAAAGTAGCAACGATTAGTTCAATTAAATTCTGTTCTCTTTGCTTTGTTGAAATCAACTCTTGTAATCTTGATTTTCCATCAGGAGATTGAAATATTATCGCAATCTCCTGCAAATTTAATCCCAGTTCTTCTGCTTTTTTTGCTATATCAATCAATTCCTGATCCGTTATTAAGGCAACTTTTTTCCTTGATGCAAAGTTCTTTATTGTATCACCACTAAATCCAGCACCTACAATTGCAACATAATCAGCATTATTCTTCTCTTTATGAGCATCGATTGCCACATCGCTCACATCATTATGTGAAACCTGACCACTTGATTTTGACTTTGCGTCAACGATAGCCGTTACTTTTTTTCCTTCATCATCTATCCAACGTACTACTACATCAGTATTTCCTGGTCCACCTACTCTTTTCGCTTCAAAACCCATATATCTAAATACTTTTGCAATCTCTTCTTCAAAAGCTACTCCTGAAGCTTTTCCCTCTGCTAATGGATCTAATGCTGCTGCACTTAATCTCTCAAACAAATCATTTTCAGATGGATTCTTTTTTGTTTCGGCAACTATATTTTCCTTACTATTTATTTCCTCCATATATACATTTTTATCTGTCAATGGAAGCGTATTCGCAAATTCCATGCCAAAGGTTGTTAAATCAGAATGTAGTTTATAAATTGACGGATGGAGTTTATTCTTTCACAGGAAATACAACTGCTTTTATTGAGATTGAAGATGGTGTTAATGAACATGGTTTAGCTGTTGGTTTAACATCCGTCTATCCTAACCAATGCAAACCGGGATTTAACGCAGGTATGATTGTCAGATACCTGTTGGAGAAATGTAGAAATGTGTCGGAAGCTGTCTCCTGTTTATATCAATTACCGATTGCTTCAGCACAAACTTTAACCTTAGCTGATACAATTGGGGCGATAGCTGTTATAGAATGTAATGCGGAACAGATAAAAATAGAAAAAACATTGAATAGCAATATTGCTTTTGTCTGTGCAACGAACACTTTCCATCTGCCAGGAATGGTAGGCTATAACAACGATAAGATTGATAATTGGTTTGCAGAAGAACGGTATCAAACATTGTATTCAGCTTTTAGCGAAAAAAATGGAGGTTTCAATTTTCCATTTGCAGAAAAACTGTTGTCTGGAGATTATGGTTTCCTCTGTCAGTATGACAGAAGTACAGGTAAAGATACTGTCTGGTCAGTTATTTATGATATGAAACGACACAAAATTTATCGAAGTGAAGGGAATCCCAGACGACACAAATTCAAAGAAGATATTCGTTTTCAGTTTTGATTTTTCAAATTGATGTATTTCTACAACTAAATACCCGCCGCCCATACAGCGGCACACCGAGCAGGAAATCTGAAAAAGGTCTCCTGCTTTTTTTCTGCCCAAAATGAGGTGGTAAAACGCCACCCCAT
>OLYC01001741.1_pt1 | contig 14162 bp, 13 predicted proteins | sample 1674271 | NCBI WGS metagenome assembly OLYC01 (sample SAMEA103958154, study PRJEB25191) | human gut metagenome
CTGTTAATCAGGGTGTCGCCTGTTCGAGTCAGGCAAGAGGCGCCACGAAGGCAATGTTCTTTGGAACATTGCCTTTTTTGTTTGCCGTGCCGCATGTTTCAGAAGTGTTAATTTTTCACACTTTTTTCATTTCTCACGATTTCTTAAAAAAGAAGTTCTTGAAGATGCTGTCATATTGTGGTATACTGCACATAAGCTGTAACGCCTGCGCATACAAACTTTGCAGGCATTGCAAGCCGGAAATCTGAGCATTCTGCCCCATTCCAGGGCGTTCAGAGGCGGTAAATCCTTCCGGTTTTGGCGGTTTTGTCAAATTCACTGCATGTTTTCCGGTCCGTGTGTCTGGCAGATGTGTATGGTGTTTGAATAAATTTGTATAGTTTCAAAGGAAGCATCTATGCGTTATACCTATGTCCGGCAGCATGACACTACCGACTGTGCGGCTGCCTGCCTCGCAATGGTGTGCCTCCATTACAAAAAGGAGATCACCATCACGCGCCTGCGCGATATGATGGGTACGGACCTGAAAGGCACAAACCTCGTTGGTCTGCAGAAGGCCGCGAACGAGCTGGGTTTCACCACCGCCGCGGTGCGTGTGGACCGTGAAAACTTCCTCAGCGACTTCTCGCTGCCCTGCATCGCGCAGGTCATCACCGACCAGGGCCTGGCCCACTTTGTGGTGGTGTTCAAAAAGACCACCCTCCGCGATGACGGCGAGCGCCGCAAGCACATGCTGGACGAAGCCGAGCGGGTCAAGGAAGCCGAGGAAAAAGGCAAAAAGCACAAGTGCAAGGATTACGTCGTCATCGGCGACCCTGCTACTGAGCTGAAAAAGATCAGCCTGGATGAGTTCTACAAGAACTTTACCGGTGTTCTGCTGCTGATGAACCCCACCTCGGAGTTCAACGTGAGCCAGCGCAAAAAGCTGGCACCCGGCGCCCCCGGCTATGAAGCCCAGCAGGCCAGCGAAAAAGACGACGGCAAGCCCAACCGCTGGGGCATGATGAAGCGGTACATCGACCTGCTGCTGCCCCAGAAGAAGCTGTTCTTCTACGCCATTTTAAGTTCCGTCATCACCACCATCCTGGGCATCGCGTCCTCGATGTTCAATAAGATCCTGATGGATGAGGTGCTGCCCTACGGGCTGGAAAATCTGCTGGTCACGCTGATCATCGTGTTCAGCGTGGTGAGCCTGACCAGCACCCTCATCGGTTTTGTACGGCAGTGGGTGCTGATCCATCTGTCCATCAAGATCGACATCCCGCTGATGCTGGGCTACTTCGGGCACATCTTCCATCTGCCCATGAAGTTCTTTGCCACCCGCAAAACGGGCGATATCACCACCCGTTACTCGGACGCAAACACCATCAAGTCCATCTTCACCAGCATTGCGCTGAGCCTTGTGATGGACATCTCCATGGCCATCATCACCGGCATCATCCTGTTCCGGATGAACGCCATGCTGTTCTCCATCTCGCTGTTCATGGCACTGGTCAGCATCCTGCTGGTGCTGGTGTTCAAGCAGCCCTACAAGCGCATCAACGAAGAGACCATGATCCAGTCGGCTGCCCTCAACAGCCAGATGATCGAGAGCCTGCGCGGCATCGAGACCATCAAGTGCAATGCCAACGAGGACACCCAGCTGGAGAACCTGGAAAAAGAGTACATCAAGAGCCTGAAGATCAGCCTGCGGTCCAGCCGCATCAGCACGGGCCAGGGCCTGATCTCCACCTTCATCTCCACCGGTTTCAGCATGCTGACCACCTATGTGGGCATCAGCCAGGTGCTGCACGGTGAGATGACGCTGGGCGGCTTCATGGCGTTCAGCACCCTGTCCAGCTACTTTACCTCCCCGCTGAGCAACCTGATCGGCCTGCAGATGAGCATTCAGGAAGCCGGCATTTCTATGAAGCGTCTGACCGAGATCATGGACTACCCCGCCGAGGACGAGGCCAACGAAGGCAGCGAGCTGATCCCGCTGGAAAAGGTGGAGGGCGACATCGAGTTCAAGGACGTCACCTTCCGCTACGGCAACCGTGCCCCGGCGCTGGATCACATCAGCTTTACCATCCCTGCCGGTAAGAAAGTTGCCCTGGTGGGCAGCAGCGGCAGCGGCAAATCCACCATTACCAAGCTGCTGCTGAAGTACTACGACCCCGAAGAGGGCGAGATCGACTTCAACGGCGTGAATCTGGCCGAGTACACCCATGATTCGGTGCGCCGCGCCATTGCCTATGTGCCGCAGAACATTGAGCTGTTCAGCAAGACGATCTACGACAACATTCGCATTTCCCGCATGGATGCCACCATGGAGGAAGTGAAAGAGGCCGCCAAGAAGGCCGATGCCCATGAGTTCATCCGCCATCTGCCGCTGCAGTACAACACCTACCTGGAGGAAGCTGGCAACGGCCTGTCCGGCGGTGAAAAGCAGCGCATTGCATTGGCGCGTGCCTTCCTGAAGGATTCCGGCCTGTACATCCTGGACGAGTCCACGAGCAATCTGGACTTTGCCACCGAGAATCTGATCTTCAACATGATCTACGAGCAGCTGGCCGACCGGTCCATGCTGATCGTAGCCCACCGTCTGTCCACCGTCCGCGACTGCGACCTGATCCTTGTGATGGATCACGGCAAGATCGTGGAGCGCGGCACGCACGACGAGCTGATGGCCAAGGATGGCAAGTATGCTGAGCTGTGGAACATGCAGCAGGGCATCTACCGCCGCCGTGAGCCGGTGGCCAAGCAGCCTGTGGCAGCAGCCGTGGTGGAGGAAGATGACGACGGCGAAGCCTTTACCTACTGATTCGTTGCAGTCGGGTGCGCACCCGATTACATAAAACCGGTTCCCTCCCGGCAGCGCAGCCGGGGAGGAACCGACAAAAGTTCATTATTTGAAGGGAGTAATTCATCATGATGATGCCTGCAAATTTTTCCGCAATCTCTGAGAACGAGATGACCTACGTCAACGGCGGCGCAAGCCTGTCCGAAATCCTGGCCCCCGAGCTGAAGCTCGAGAACTGGCAGAAGTTCAACCAGAACATGGTCACCATTATCGGCAACTCTTTCCTGGGCAGCTATGTCAGCAACACCGTTGGCACTCTGTTCGGCGGCGCTTACAAGCCCGGCAACCTGGGCAAGGCTTGGTTCCGCTCTGTTGGCGAGTACTTCTGGGGCGGCTACGGCGCTGTTACTGGTGGTAACGGCCCCGACGCCGGGATGACTCTTGGCAATCCTGCTCTGGGCGCTCTGAACGGCGCTCTGAACGCTGGCCTGCGTATCGTCGGCTCTGCTGCTGCCATCTACAACCTGGCTACCGGCAACGTCAAGAACGCTCTGCCCAGCGCTATCACTGTTGAGAAGGCCTAATCAGCCCTTGACTTTTATGGACTGAACGATGCGGCACCTGCCTTTTTGTAAGGTTTTGAAGCAGCCGGGTGCGCACCCGGCTGTGGAAAAAGACATTTACAGTTGCGCAGCTGCAGATTGCCCCTTTACAACGGTGCAGCGTGCCCCATCTTCAGCCCTAGCAAACGATATGCAGTGTGTTTCCGGCCCCGCTGCAAAGCGCCGGACCGGTGACAATGCCTCGTTATGGTGTGCCCGGAGGCGTCCTGCCTCCGGGCACATTCTATTTTTCGCATCACCCATTACTGCTACAGTAATAGGTGATCAGAAGCAGAGAAGGTGTGCTCTGCCCTTTCTCTACCTGTGATTGCCTATTACGGCCTCCCCTTTGCGGAGGAAATTCAACGATAGGACAAAGAGGTATTTCAACATGAACGAGATCAAAGTTGCTGAAAACAAGACCCTCAAACTGACCAATGTCGTGGCACGCCGCATCGCCCCCGAAGAACTGGGCAACATGATGGTGGCGCTGACCCAGCTGCAGAACTTTATCAAGAGCCACAACGCACAGCCCATCGGCCCGCTGGTGCAGGCCATCAAGATCGGCCCGGCTCCGGAGCATGCCCCGGAGCTGTACCTGATGCAGCAGGCCACCCAGCTGATCACCCAGACCGAGCCCGGCTACGAAGTGGACGCCGTGCTGCGGGTGAAGAACTGCCTGTACGCTCATTATACCGGCCCCATGGCCTACAGCCAGCTGGCAAGCTCCAAGCTGCAGATCCTCGCCTTTGAAAAGGACCTCAAGCTCACCGGTGACAACTACACCATTTTTGTCAGCCAGGACGACGATGACGCCGTGGTTGACGTGTTTATGGAGACCAAGTAACTATGACAACGACCATCCAGAACCTCGATGATCTGCAGGACCGCCGCATTATGATGGACCGGGACGTACCTCCCTACGGATACGCCTTTGTCATTCTGGTGGGCTTGTTCATGATCTTTCTGCTGGTGTGGAGCACCCGCACCAACCGCATCTACGTCAGCCAGAACTCCGGCACGGTGCAGGCCAGCAACAAGACTTACATCATGTCCAGCTATTCCGGCACCCTCACCGAGCTGTACATCTCCGAGGGCAGCTATGTGAACGAGGGCGACCTCGTGGCCCACATCAAGAGCACTGACCTGGACATGCAGCAGGACAACCTGGAAAGCCAGCTCAAGATCTACCAGACCCAGGTGGACCAGTACAATAAGCTGCTCCAGTGCATCCAGGACGACACGAACTACTTTAGTGAGACCAGTGTCGAGGATCAGCCCTACTACTACCAGTACGAGACCTACAAGAGCCAGGTGGAGCAAAAGACCTTTGACGCTTCGGCTTATCAGGCGGCCGGTTACACCGACGCCCAGATCAAGACCATGATGGAGCAGAACCAGAGCGAGATCCAGGCCCTGTATTACTCCACCATGCAGTCCATCTCCCAGAGCATCACCAGCGCCCAGAGCAACGTGGACAACGTGCAGGCGCAGATCGACGCCCTGAACACCGGTGCCAACGACTACTATCTGTATGCCCCCACCTCCGGCGTGATCCACATGGACAGCCCCTACAAGGAGGGCATGGTGCTGAGTGCCGGTTCTGCACTGGCTACCGTTGCCAGCGAGAACGATGATCTGGAGATCATGGCCATGGTGACGGTGAACGACCGCCCCCTACTGCATGTCGGCGACCCCTGCAAGATCGCCATCACCGGCCTGTCGGAGTATTCCTACGGCACGCTGACCGGCACGGTCACCTCCATTGACAGCGATGTGACCTCCAGCAACAACGGCTCCTACTACAAGATGACCATCAAGCCCGACGCCACCTATGTGGTGAGCCGCAGCGGCGACAAGGTGGATCTTTCCAACGGTATGAGCGTGACCGCCCGCGTGGAATACGATCAGGTCACCTATTTTGAGTATGCTATGGAGGCTCTGGGCGTGCTGTTCCGCTAAAAACGGATTACGCAGCACGGCAGGATGCCCCCTTCTACACCACCCCAAAGAGGTACAAACAACATGATTCGAACCGCAAAGAAACTGGCCGCCTGTGTGCTGATGCTGGGTGTGCTGGTATGCGGCACCGCACTAAGCGCTGCCGCAGCCAGTCTGCCCGTTGAAGAGCAGAACGGCGTTTCACTGCCATGGCTCAAGGACGTGCCCGCCGAGAGCATTGCCACCGGCAGTTACTCTGCCAATATGCTGCTGGGCGCTTCTCAGCAGCTGTCCCCCGTGGTCAGCCCCAGTTACAGCACCGACTCTGTGGTCTTTTTGACCGATGACAGCAGCGTGCTGACCGTAAGCAGCAGCGGCGTGGTACAGGCTGTGGGCGTTGGCACTGCCACCGTTACGGCAGCAGCCGGCAACCAGATCTGCGCCTACACCATCGTGGTATCCATGGACTCCTCCATGATCGTGACCGAGATGGACCTTTCCCTCTCCTCCAACACCATCTATGTGGGCAACTCGGTGTCGGCTTCGCTGCAGGTGCGCCCCAGCTCTGCTTCCAACTACGCCACTGTCACCCTGACCTCCTCTAACGAGAAGATTGCTACGGTGAACAGCTTTGGCCGTGTGACCGGCGTAGCTCCCGGCAAAGCCACCATTACCGCAACCTGCGGCTCGGTGGTAGCCACCACCACCGTTACGGTGCTTGCCCTGCCCACGGATTCCTCCACCGGCACAAGCGGCACCACCTCCAACAACAGCGGACAGGTGATCACCCCCAACACCAACTACATCGTGCTCAAGCCCGGTGCCACCCGCACCATTACGGCCAAGGCCACCCCTGCCAGTGCATCCCAGTCCTTCACCTTCAAGTCCGGCAACAGCAGCATTGCCACGGTCAGCCCCACGGGCGTGGTCACGGCGGTAGGCACCGGTTCTACCTCCATTACCATCTCCAACGGCAAGGCTACTGCCATGGTCACCGTCATCGTGAACCGCTCGGCAGATGCCGCCTCCGGCAGCGACAGCAGCAATGACGGCACGAACACCCCGGACGACAGCACCACTATCCCGCTGGACCCTGTGGTGCAGACTATTCAGGACAGCACCGAGGATCAGGTGGTGTTCGCCCAGTCTGAGGTTCCCATCGTGACCGGCGAGATTCTGAACGCCCTGCGCACCACCGGCAAAACCCTGTGCGTGGTGGGCGATGGCTATACCCTGAACGTTTCCGGTAAGGAGGTGAAGAGTACCACCAGCGAGATCGACACCGCCATCACCTTCACCGAGAGCGAAGAGGGGCTGGAGTTTGAGCTGGATAACGGCCGTACCCTTCCCTGCGCGGTGCAGCTGGAACTGGACGTGAGCACCTACTCCCGCCTGTACCTGTACAACACCATCAGCAACAAGTGGCAGTTCCTGAACAGCTACAAGGACGGCGTCATCACCGCCGACACTGCCGGCCGCTACCTGCTGACCAACCAGAACCTGCGGTTCGGTGATATCAACTGGACCTTCTTCATCGCAGGCGGCGTGGTGGTGATCCTCATCGCCATTGCCTACATCGTGCTCAAGAAGCGCTACTGGTTCTGGTAAGCTCCTCTTCCCCTGCATATACGACCGCCCGCTGCACAACATTTCGTGCAACGGGCGGTTTTGTGTTTTAGACGATTTTGAGATGATTTTTACTGTGGTTCAGAAACGCCTGTGGGCGGTTCTAAACCACTTTTTCACAAGAAGAGATGCCCTTTAGGGGATGGTTTTTCCTGTGAAAAAACAAGTCTGGAAAATCCGCAGATTTTCCAGACTTGTAAAATTAAAAAATATTCTTCCACTAAAAATGGTCAGAGCACACAGCGGAGACCATTCTAAATCTTATTCTCCCCGGTCACTCCACCGTTACGCTCTTGGCAAGGTTGCGGGGCTTATCCACATCGCAGCCGCGCAGAACAGCCATATAGTAAGCGAACAATTGCAGCGGCACGATGAGCTGCAACGGCATCAGAATGTCGTCATACTCGTCCAAGCGGATGACCTCGGTGGCAACGCCCTCCGGCACCTCCGCGTCCTTGGTGGTGAACAGCAGCACCCGCGCCCCACGGCTGCGGGTCTCCTTGGCGTTGGAGATGGTCTTTTCGTAGACGTTTTTCTGGGTAGCCAGCGCAATCACCGGCACACCGTCCGTGATCAGGCTGATGGTACCGTGCTTCAACTCCCCTGCTGCGTAGGCATCCGAGTGCACATAGCTGATCTCCTTCAGCTTCAGGCTGCCCTCCAGCGAGAGGGCATAGTCGAACCCGCGCCCGATGAAAAAGCAGCTCTGGGTGTTCACATAGCGGCTGGCAAGGTACTTGATCTGCTCGCAGTCCGCAAGGCGGGACTTAATGACCTCTGGCGCGTGCAGCAGCTGGGCGGTGTAATACTTTGTCTTTTCCTCGGTCAGCTGCCCCCGCGCGTAGGCCAGACGCAGGGCAAACAGGTACAGCACGCACAGCTGCACCATATAGGCCTTGGTGGACGCTACCGCGATCTCCGGCCCTGCGTAGGTGTACATGACGTAATCCGCTGCCCGGGCAATGCTGCTGCCCACCACGTTTACAATGGCCAGCACCGGCATGCCCCGGCTCTTGGCCAGCTTGAGGGCGGCCAGCGTATCGCTGGTCTCGCCAGACTGGCTGATGATGATGACCAGATCCTCCGGCTTCAGGATGGGGTCGCGGTAGCGGAACTCGCTGGCGATATCCACTTCTGCGGGCACCCGGGCCAGCGCCTCAATGGCGGTCTTGCCCACCATGCCGGCGTGCATGGCCGTACCGCAGCCCACCAGATGCACTGTGCCTATGCTGCGCAGCTTTTCATCCGTCAATTCCGGGATGCGCAGCTCCGGCAGGCCGTTCTCCACCCGGGGGCTGACCGTTGCCGTAATGGCGGCGGGCTCCTCGTTGATCTCCTTGAGCATAAAGTGGGGGTAGCCGCCCTTTTCCGCGGCTTCCATATCCCAGTCTGCGGTCAGCTTTTCGCGCTCCACTGCCTCGCCGAACTCATTATAGAAGCGGATGCCCTGTGCCGTGCACACGGCCATATCCCCTTCCTCCAGCACGCTGTAGCTGCGGGTGTACTTGAGCAGCGCCGGGATATCCGACGCCACAAAGTTTTCGCCCTCGCCCCAGCCCACGATGAGCGGGCTTTCCCGCTTGACCGCAAAGATAGTGTCCGGGTAGTCCTTGAACAGCACCGCCAGCGCATAGCTGCCCCGCACCTTGGCAAGCGCAGCCTGCAAAGCCTGTAAAGGCTCGCCCTGATAGCAGCTGTCGATGAGCTTTACCAGCACCTCGGTGTCGGTCTCGCTGGCAAAGGTGTAGCCTTTAGCAATCAGACGCTCCTTTAAAGCGCCGTAGTTTTCAATAATGCCGTTGTGCACGATGCTGACCCGGGGTGTGGAGTGCGGGTGGCTGTTCACATCGCTGGGCTCGCCGTGGGTCGCCCAGCGGGTGTGACCGATGCCACAGCTGCTCTGGGGCAGCGCCAGCTCTTCCAGCTTACTGCGCAGGGTGGAAAGCCGCCCCTTGCTTTTGACCACGCGGATACCGTCCCTCTGGGTAAGCGCCACACCGGCAGAATCGTACCCGCGGTACTCCAGTTTTTCCAAACCGTCCAGCAGCACCTGCTGGGCGCTGCGCATGCCAACATAACCTACAATGCCACACATACAAAATACCTCCAGACCGACTGTGGCGCGCCGAAATGCGCTGCTGCACAGTCAGTTTCCTCTATCAAAGTCTATGTTCTTGTATGGCTTTCTTTGCAGGGTTCTGTTTCGGTATTGCTGCCGGTTTTTGCCCTGTTCTGCGGCTGGTATAGCCCTCAGCCGGAGAAACATCCGCCGAATCTTTCGATGATTCCTCTCCTCGTCACCCTCACGGCTGTCACCCGTGTGGCCCGGCGCTTTGCGTCAGCTTGTGGTACACATTCCTTCTTTCAATGTTTTGTGGTTCAGTGCATCCCCAGCATCTTATGCAGTTTGGGCTGCCACTTCAGCTTGTACAGCAGCAGTAGATTGCACAGTGCGCGGTCGTACAGGGCAAAGGCCACGTTGCCCATGCTCAGTGTGAGCAGGGACATTGCCAGTGCGGTGGTGCGCAGCTCCTGCGAGACGCTGCCCGCCGGTACCAGCACAAGCAGCAGACCGTACATGGCAAGCACCGCCGCGTTGCACAGCAGCAGCTTACACACCAGCTGCAATGCCCGGGGACGGATGCGGTCAAACCGGGGCTTTACCAGCGGGTAATAGCCCAGCAGCACCGTGAAGATCAGGGCGATCTCTTTATCCGGCACAAAGAGCAGCCCCAGCAGACTGACGGCTGCGTAGGCCGTCCACGCCATGGTGATGCCGCACTCCATGCACACCGTTGCAATGAGAAAGCTGGCCACCGCAGGCGCGATGAACATGGCAATGGGGATGATGGTGCCCAGCAGCATCAGTGCCACGCACAGTGCCGCTGCCATGCCGCAGTAGGCCATAGACCAGCTTTTGCTTTTTCGTTTCTTCATGGGATCTCCCATTTTTCGGTATCGGCGTCCTGCTCCAGCGGGTAGACCGCGTGTTGCAGACCTAAGATCATGATATTATTCAGCAGGGTGTCATTCAGCTTGAGATCCAGCATCTTGTATGCCCGCATCAGGTCGTTGACCGCTGCCAGCGCCTGCCGCCGGGCGTTCTCTATGGCGGCAGCCTGTCCGTTGAGCTCATTGACCACGAACACGTTGTACTGGCCATTGCGGCGGTCGGCTTCAAAGCGCTCGGCCTTGTCCAGCAGATAGAAGATGCGGCCGATGCAGCTGCCGATATACCGCATACTCTTGCGCTGGTTGGGGTCATCCGTAGCCAGCGTGGAGTACAAAGCGCCGTAGACGTTGCTCATAGGCTCGGCGGCAAGGGCGTAGTTTTTGGCGCTCAGGTTCATCTGCACCACCGCCTGCTCCCGCTCCTGCGCAAACAGCCGCTCCAGCGCCGGGTTTTCCTGCCGTGCTTTGTCGTAGGCGCGGCGCAGCAGCAGCTTGTCCACTGCGCGGCGCACGCGCTTCGCCGGGCGCAGCTCGCTGTACTTGCGGTCCTGCAAATTATGCCAGCCCATCAGGATCTCCGTCTGCGCCGCCTGCCGGATGCCCAGCGTCTGGCACATCATGCTGCGCTGGAACGGCGTACCGGGCACCCGCTGCCGTTTGCAGGTGGGCATACGCCCCGCCAGACTGTCGGACAGAATGGCAAACAGTACCCCGTTGGTGCGCAGCAGATGGCAGGCGTAGAAGCCGTAAGACTTATACATCTGCCGCCGCACCCCGCGGAGGTAACGCATATAGGTATTGTAGTCCCGGATCGTCAGTTCCGGCAGATAGGGCCGCATCCGTCCCTTCATAAGAGCCAGCCATCCTTTCTGTACAGTTTTTGCATCCTGCGGTCAATAAGGTTAGTATAATCCTTTTTGTTCGGCAACGCAACCACCGGATGCAAAAACTGCCGTAATTTGTCATTATGCCGAATTTTGTGAAATCTATTTTTCTATTAAAAACACCCGCAGACCGTCTCTTTTCAGCAAAAGATGATCTGCGGGTGTTTGTGCCGGATTTTCCCGAAAAAAGACACACTTTTTCAGTGCAATGTCTGCCGGGAGCGGGGCTTAAATGCCCTTACTTCTTTTCAAAATGGGTGCGCTTGCCGTCAAAGCCGGATTTGGGCATGGGCTTTGCCACCTTCTCGGTCTTGGGGGCGTTATAGTACATATACAGCTGGCAGGGGATCATGCCGTTGTACATCTTGCGGCGCTTGTTGGCGCGCTTGCCGTAGTGGGCTTCAAAGTCCATGTCAGCGGTGATAGCGTACACACCGGCGCAGGGGTTCGCCTCCATCTGACGGCCCAGGGTGCGGGCCAGCTTGGCCGCGCCCTCAATGGTGCTCATGCGCTCACCGTAAGGGGGGTTCGTCAGCACGATGGCCTCCTGCTTTGCGGCAAAATCCGCCACATCGGCCACTTCAAAGTGGCAGCGCTTTTCCACACCGGCCAGCTTGGCATTGGCGTTGGCCAGCGCCACGGCGGCGGGGTCGATATCATATCCAAAGGCCTCGAAGCCCACATCCAACTTGGATTCAGCCAAGGCCTTCTGGCGCTGCTCGGCCCACACAGCGGCCGGCACAAAGCTGTAGCGTTCGGCAGCAAAGCGGCGCTTGAGGCCCGGTGCGATGTTCATGGCCTTCTGGGCGGCCTCAATGAGCAGGGTGCCGCTGCCGCAGAAGGGGTCCTCCACCAGGCTGTCCCGGCGCACGCGGCCCAGGTCGGCGATGGTAGCAGCCAGCGTCTCGCGGATGGGGGCCTCCATGGCGTTGCGGCGGTAGCCGCGCTTGTGCAGGCCCTCGCCGGTGGTGTCCAGCATGATCTCGCACACGTTCTTGCGCAGCATGAAGCGGATCTTGTACTCGGTGCCGCTCTCCGGCAGCACGGAGGTGTGGTGCTTGGCCATCAGGCGCTTGACCACAGCCTTTTTGATGATGCTCTGGCAGGCGGGCACGCTGGAAAGCTGGCTGTCCAGCGAGGAGCCGGTGACCGGGAAGGCCGCATCCGCCGGCAGCAGATCCTCCCAGGGGACGCTGTACACGCCGTCGAACAGCTCATCAAAGGTGGACGCCTTGTAGCGGGCCAGCAGCAGCATCACGCGCTCCACGGTGCGCAGGTGCAGGTTGGCTGCCGCGATCATCTCCGCACCGCCGGAGAAGGTCAGGCGGCCGTCATCCACCCGGATGTTCTCCGCGCCGATGCGGTTCAGTTCAAATTTTGCGGTGGACTCGCACCCGAAGAAACAGGGGGCGATCAGTTCAAATTTTGCAGGCATGGTGGTTCCTTTCTTTTCCTCTTGGGCGAAAAAACAGACCCGCCCGACCAGGGGACAGGTCTGTTCTGTGCATTCTGATCGGCTGCTCAGCGGCCGCGACGGCTGCGCGGGGCATAACCGCCGCCGCGGCGGTTGTTGGTCTCGTGGTCCAGATCCGCCATCTTTTCCTCGCTCTGGCTCTTGAAGCGGCTCATCATGTCCTCAAAGCTCAGGTTGTCGGAGCGGGCGGGTGCCTTGGGCTGCCACACGCGGGGAGCAGCCTCCCGGGCAGGGCCCCGGCCGCCTTCACGGGGGGCACGGCCGGCGCCGCGCGCGCCGCCGGAGCGTCCGCCCTCCTGCCCATTGCGGAAGCCGCCCGGACGGGGGCCTGCGGGGTGGCCTTCCCGGGGCTGTCGCGGAGCCGGGGGCAACAGACGCTTGATAGACAGCGCGATCTTGCCGTCCGGTGCAATGTTGATGACCTGCACCTTTACTGCATCGCCATCGTGCAGCACTGTGTTGATATCCTGCACGAACTCGTTGGATACCTCGGAAATGTGGACCATGCCGACACGCCCCTCCGGCAGCGCAACAAATGCGCCAAAGGGCTTTACACCGGTCACGCGGCCTTCGAATACGTTCCCTACCTCAATTGCCAAAACTCAATACTCCTTGTTTTCCAAATACTCTCGACCTGCCGCGCGGTCAGTTACCGGTCACATCCACAAAGATGCGCTCGTTGGGTGCGGCGTAGTTGTAAGAGTCGCGTGCGACCCATTCGGTGATCTGGTCGGCATCGCCGCTCAGTACGCGCTGCAGTTCCTGATTTTCCGTCTGTTGCTGCGCCACCTGTTCGTTCAGTGTTTCCAGTTCTGCCCGCTTGGAGCTGATGGTGACCTGATTGGAGATATAAGCCGCCAGCATACTCAGCAAAAGTAGCACGAAAAACAGGCGGAACGCCATGGTGACCACTGCATTCTTTCTGCGCTTTTTGCGTCCCGTATTCGTCATTGCCTTACGCTCCTGTCTGAACAGCAGACTTTCTGCGTCTGTTCTCTTACTTTGATACGTTTGAATTATACAACAATGCCCGCCGGTTTGGCAAGTTCTTTTTGGATTTTTTTGCGGTTCTTTCCGCGTTCCGGCGTAATTTGCGGGCAGTTTTAGCCGCAGCGCGGCGGCGGCGCACAGGCTGCACCGCAAAACGGTGCAAAATACGGCCGGGCAGGCGCAAAGCAGCGCCTATCCCCCGCCCCAGCGCCCGCAGCGGAATGCCCAGCACCCCGGCAGTGCAAAGGGCAGCGGCAAAGGCTGCCGCCACCATGTACCACCGCAGCACGCCCGCTTTGCTGTACCCGGCGGCGTAGCTCTGACACACCAGCAGCACCGCGCCGGAAAGCAGCACGTCCGGCACAAAAGCCGTCCTGCCCCGCACCGGCAAAAACGCCCGCACCACGCCAAGGGCAGCGCCCAGCGCAGCACAGGCGGCGGCTTCCTGCAAAAGTCGGGCGGGCAGCAGCACCTGCACCATCAGCGCAACAGCCGGTGCCAGAAGCTGCCGGCTGTGCGGGCGGCGGTATATTCCAGCCCATCGAACCGCCCGGTCAGCTTCGCTTCCCCGGCTTCCAGATCCAGTGTCTGCATACTGATCTGCGCGCCGGACAGATGCAGAATGCCCTTGCCGGTCTCCAGCGCGGCACTTTCGGCGCTGCAATGCAGCACCCGCTGCACCCCGGTGACGGTCAGCCTGCTGCGGCTCTCCAAGATCAGGTCATGGGGCAGCGGCGGCTTTGCGGCAGCTTTTTCCATAGGCAGTCCCCCTCTGCCAGCATTGTATGCGGGCAGGCAGGGCGGTTATTCCGCGATCACCTCGTACATCTCGCGGGCAACGTCTTTCGTGCGGGGCTCCACATCCGAGAGCACCCGCACCTTGATGGGCCGGTTGCCGAAGGTGACCTCGA
>OLYC01001744.1_pt1 | contig 14140 bp, 9 predicted proteins | sample 1674271 | NCBI WGS metagenome assembly OLYC01 (sample SAMEA103958154, study PRJEB25191) | human gut metagenome
TATATAAGATAATTTATTTAACTAAATATTATTTTATATGGAGAATGGTCAAATGAATCAAAAAGATTATACAATCCATCAGACTTTTACTCTTCCTAGTGAAGGCAAAGTATATAGTGAACTGGTAGGCCCAGACATCACACTTCGTTCTATGACAACACAAGAGGAGATGAAACGACTATCTCCTTCTGATATGCCATACAAGAACATTTGTGAGATTATCGACGACTGTATTATTCTCCTTGTAACATTTCAAGTCGCGATATGTGTCTTGCGGACTACCGATTTTTATTGTATATGCTCCGTGTAGTTACATACGGAAACAATTATAAGCTAAGCACAACTTGCCCTTATTGTGGATGTGGTAATGTAGATACCATTGATCTTACAAAATTACCGTTGAAAGAATACAACCAAGAAGAGGTTTCAAAGTACCTTTCGTTTGAACTTCCGATGACAAAAAGTAAGATTGAACTATATCTACAGACCCCTCGTATGATAGATAGTGCGCAGTATAACGCAAAAGAGTATCGAAAGAAGAGCGGACAAACAGTTGACTACACAACTGTGTTTACAATTCAAGAGTTGATAAAGAGTATTGATGGAGCTCCCGTAAACCCCGTAAAGATTACTGAATGGGTGAAGAATCTTCCTATGGCAGACACTAATACAATACTTGTATACGCAGATAAGGCAAACACCTCATTTGGTGTAGACAACACACTTCATTGTATGTGCGATGTATGCGGTCTTGATTATAACGTCAGCTTAAGAGCTGACAGAGAGTTTTTTCGACCCTCGCTGGATATCTGAAAAGGAGAATAAGTTATATGCCCCAGTAAGATTTAGAGACCTCGTAAATGAACGGTATCTGATTTCAAAGAATACTCATACTTCATATAACGACACACGAGATATAACACCCACAGAAAGAGAAATTCTATTACAACTGATTATTCAAGATTTACAACAGCAACAAGAATTGATTGAGAAACATAAACGAGAAGCCGCAAGCAAGAATAAACGTTAGCAACGGCAGGTGATATATAGATGCCCTTTAGTGAAGAAGATTTAATGGCTGCAATAGAAGCCTCCAACCAAAGAAAAGCTGCTGACTTTGCTTCAGAAGCCAAGACACAACAAGTGATTAACGAAGCGTTAGCAGAACAGGCAAAGCTACAAGAGCAGATCGGTAAAACGTTGACGGATACTCAGAAGTTTGAAATAGAGCGTGCTGTTAGAGCTCGTCAACGTTATCAGATGGCAAATCTTGAGTTGAATCAACAGGCTGCAATAAATAAACAGAACATAGAATACTTACAGAACCAACGGAAACAGCAACAACAAAAAGAGTATATGTTAAGGATACAGAGAAACCAAGTAGAAGATGAAAATCAACGTATTGAAATAAATGAGAAACTAAAACTTCTAGGGCAACAGGCTGTTAATACACAAATACTTCTTGACAATGCAAAAGAACGTCAAGTAAAACTAGACGAACATATAGCAAGAGGCGCAGAGGAGAACGCAACAAGAGCAGAACGGTTTGCTAATGCACAACAAAGAGCTAATAAGTTTATAGAGAAACAGAAAGAAAATCAAAAGTTACATCAACGTATACTTCGTGAAAACCAAGCAATTATTGAAGATACTGCTAGTACTGAAGAAGAACGAGCTGCTGCAAGAGAACGTATTGCTCAAGAACAAGAGGACAATGATAATCGAAATGCATCAGCATTAGCAGAGTCCGGATTCTCCTCTGCAAGTTCCGCAGAGGGACTCTCAACCTTTAGTAAGATTCTCGATGTTGTATCTGGTATTAGCAAAAAGATGTCACAAAACTTTACTCAAGCGGTAAACTTCCAGAACCAGTATATGGGTAAAGTTGATGCTAGGTTACAAAGTGAAGAAGCTCAGACAGGATTCTTTAAACAAATAACAGACGATGTTCAGAGTGCAGTTGGTGCAAGTAGATTTGTTTCTCAGAAAGAATTACTACAGAATGTTGCAAAGTTAACTGAAAATGGTATTGCTTACAACATAGAACAAAGGGCTATGTTAGCTACATTGTCAGACAAAATGGTAACAACATTTGATGTTCTTGACAATACTTTGCAACGTATGATTAGAATTCAACAAGCAGACCTTACAATGTCACAGTTGGGTTCGGAAGCTCAGTTAACAAAATTTTTAAACAGTCAGTTTGAAGATACATCTTATCTCAATACGATGTATGACAGCGTATTAGCTGCCTTAACAGATTCCATATCAAGCATGGATAAGAACAATGCTACATCATTTACATACGCGGTGCAGAAATGGCTTGCTTCTTTGTATAGTGTAGGATTATCAGACCAGGCTGTTGCCACGATTGCATCCGGAATCAACGCCCTTGCATCTGGTAATATAAATACTTTAAACAGTAATCAACCGTTGTCAGTTTTAATGAATATGTCAGCGACGAATGCTGGCCTGTCATATTCTGATTTGTTAACTCAAGGATTGAATGCTTCTAATGTTAATGATTTAATGCGTTCAATGGTTGACTATTTAGGAACAATTGCAGAAAATACAACAGACAATCAAGTATTACGTTCACAATGGTCAGATGTTTTAGGAATAACATTGACAGATTTAAGAGCTGTTAGTAACCTTACAAACAACGACATTTCTGCTATATATAGGTCAAATACTACATATGACCAGTCGATAAATGAAACTCAAAATCAACTTCAAACAGTAGTGGGGAGAACTGCTGCCTCTGAAAGAGTACAAACTATGGCAGATAACTTCATGTTTAACTGGGGAATGAACATGGCACAGAATGACGCCCAATACATGACGTGGTATGCTACACAGTTTGTAGATCAACTGTTAGGTGTTGTTGGATTACAGAATAGCACAGTTGGTATGATTACTAAAGTTATTAGTGCTCTTCCGATGCTTTCTAGCTTATCTGAAACTCTTGGGGACATTTCTAATACTAGCCTTGCTTTCAACACAAGCGGTGGAGGTATACTGGGTGTCCTGGGAGCTCTCGGAAATATAATAACTCTTCCCTTTAATATTGCTAGTGCATTAGGTTCTGCTGTCGGTAATATGTTCGACACAATGTCGGGACAGAATAAATCTCTTATGGGATTTGACTGGGATCCGTTCACAATGAGAGGAACCGATTATACACAAGGTATTAAAGGAGTTGCATATTCTGGCGGTGTTGGCGGGCTAACAGGCAGCTACAGATCTGCACAACAGAGTTATAGTGATGTTGTCATTACTGGATCTACATTCGGATATGAAGCTCCCGTTGTAGAAGGACTTAGCTCAAGTGCTTACTACAATACAACAGGAGCAAGCAGCACGATAAACAACTTAGTAACCAACGCTACAAACCTTGCAAATGCAACAACAGCAATTACAGGAATGAGCGAACAGATAAATACAGGTGCTAATGACATTTACAAGGAGCTATTTGAAACACAATCTAGCCCAATTCGAGTAAAGTTAGCAGAGTTAGAAAAGTCTTCATTTGACCAGCTCAGTAACTTAATACTTCAACTAGACCCCGAAGGAATGAAGCTTCTTTTAGAGCAGATTCAACACACAATTCCAACAAATGACAACAGTGCAACCTATATGATGCAGATGCTTGACGCAGTTAGGAGATTATAATCATGAGTGAGTACTATACCAACACTATTGAGAGTAAACTGATAAAAAACTTACTCAGTAATACTCCTCTTCCGATTTGTGATACAGTACGGGAGGGAGATTATATTCTTTCTCCCTTTATCTACATAAACAGATGTAACATATTTAAGTGTATAAAGAGCGGACGATTCTCTGAAGATGCGGAAGTTCAAGTATTACAGCACTACTCTTTTGGAGATTATTATCCAAAGTTTACAGAGCGTTTCAAATCAGACAACCTATACTACGATGTAAAAACACATCGTCAATTAGGTAATTATCTAAGAACTATTCGAGACTGTTTTAATATAGACTTAATGCCATTTTATAACTGCTGGGGAAAACAGTATATTTCTAATTACTATATTGATTCAACAGGGGTTGTACAAGGTGATAACTCGTCATATAAAGTGGCAATGGTACCGATAAAGTTTAACCGAAAATACACAATCGCAGCCGACTCTAGTTCTGCTGTAATGATTGCACCAATATATCAAGAAAATAATCAGCTTGTTCCCGCCTGGTCGGGTTCAGTGTCATTTGACTTAACCAGTGACCTTTGTTCTCGTAATGAGTACGTTAATGTTCACAAAGAGCTGTCCTGCTCTTTCAAACGACCATTCACTGTAGAAGTTAAGAATCATGAAGAGGACAGAAATTCAAGGGCACATCAACGTAATGAAAAATTCTTGTACCTTCTAATTCAGTTTATGTCTACTGTAGAGACTAGCCTTGTTGTACTTGAAGGAGATTACACAAACCTTTCTTGTAACGAGATTTACAACTTTGAGCCTGTGTTAGAAGTTTCGTATAACGATAAAGTAAAGAAGGAAAAGAATAATATTTCTCCTCCTGAATTGGACAGGATGATGCTAACAGAACTCGATTTACTACAATTTAGTAACAAGGAGCAACGTCCGTTTTCAAATAGACTTATTGAGTATCTTCTTAACAATGTAATTACTCCAAGAGATGAATGTTCTCTTGATATAAAGATTGCTCAACGAAATAGAATGACACAGACTGGTGTGTGGGATAATAATCTAAGAAGGTCCGTTTATAGAGACTATCTTTTAAGTAAGCATACAAGAAAAATTGACATCACTGGATATGTTGATAAAGATGTGGAAAACGCAATAATGAAAGGATACATGTAATGGCGGTAACATATAACAATAGATATAGTAGATATGTCATGCCAGACAACTATCTGTATCTATATCATGTGCCAAATAACAAAGGTACAATGGGTGTATGTATTTTGCTGCCAGCTTACGCTGACTCAGTAACTGATACCCAGAACGTTAACTTCAACTCGTCTACACCCCTTGCAAGGTCTGCCCCAATCTTTTCTTATTCCAGTTCAGGTCCTCGTACCTTACAGGTATCATTTAATCTACACAGAGACATGATGAAGCAGATCAACTACGGTGTTAGCACAGCAATGATTGAAAATAACAGCAATGACGATTATACAGACCTTTTGATTAAATATATTCAAGCAGCCGCTCTTCCTACATATGAAGTAGCGAAGAAGATGGTAAATCCTCCTCAGGTTGCTTTAAGACTAGGTCAAGACTTATTTATAAAGGGTGTTATAACAGGTTCTGTAGGCGTTACTTATCGTTATCCGATTCTAAGCGACGGTAAGTATGCATTAGTTGATGTGGCATTTGGAGTGACAGAAACAGAGCCTTACGATGCCCTTATAGCTGCACAAATGGGTAGCTCCAGAGGGCTAAATACATCTCTTGCAAGAAATCTGTACGTAGCAGCACAGCCCTTTTCTTCTTATTCTAATCCTAGATGAGGTAGAAGTGTATGGATAAATTAACTAATAAAACATATAAGAGTTATAAAAGAGTTTCTAGATATAGCTCATTTCCTTATTACTATAACAACTCTGATGGAAAATATATCTACGGAACGACAAGACATCTTGATAAAACAACTCCATATACAGCATATGTAGTAAAAAAGAACGACACATATGATTCTCTGTCTCTTGCTTTTTATAACTCTCCTGTATATTTCTGGGCGATATGTGATTTTAATAACATATCAGATCCATTTAAAAAGCCTGTTGAAGGAAGTACATTAAATATTCCAATTCTGTCTAGTATTGAATTTCAGTGAGGATTAGCCTATGCAAGTATATCAAGACATTGAGGGCGGCGGACTAAGAGCTAACGCTATCAACAGAACAAATCAAACAGTTGAACAACAGATATGGTCATTCTTCCGGTCTAAAGGGTACAGCTCAGAAGGCATCGCCGGTATAATGGGCAACTTCCAAGCAGAAAGTGCACTTATTCCAAACAATGTTCAAAACGGATATGGTTGGTCTGATGCTGACTATACTAAACAGGTAGATAGCGGTGCGTATTCCAAGGACAAATTTGTTCACGATTCTATAGGATACGGACTTGCTCAATGGACTTGGTGGACATATAAAAGAGACCTTTATGAGCTTGCAAAACAACGTGGAACTTCAATAGGAAATCTTGACACACAGTTAACCTTCGCTGACAATGCTTTCAGTAATGCATCTTGGGGAAATCAATTAAAGAGAGCTACGGACGTTCGTGCTGCTTGTGACTTAGTCCTTGAGCAATATGAACGTCCTGCTGTTTATAATTATGATGTTCGTAGATCCCATGCATATGCTTTCTATAATAAGTATAGTGGGTACACTGCTCCATACATATCTTCAACAAATTCATTATATGGAACAAACCAACCCACTGCAACAGACAGAGCAATCCAGTGGGCAGTTGCACAATGCAATAAAGGTTATACGTACAGTATGACAAACAGATGGGGACCTACCTCATATGACTGTTCTGCATTTATTATTTCTGCATGGAACAAGGCGGGAGTACACACCGGAGCTTCTTATACAGGAGACATGAAGCGTTGTTTTGTAGCGAACGGGTTTACTGATGTTCGTTCCATGGTAAACATTGATAACGGAAATGGAATGCGAGCCGGAGACGTCCTTGTCTGGAATGCTACTGGAACATCAGGTGCGGGAGCTAATGGGCACACTGCAATGTTTATTGGCAACGGCAGAATGGTCGAATGTACTCCAACTGGAATAGCAACTAGAAATTATTATAGAGAATGTTCTTGGCAAGTTGTTCTTCGCTACAGAGACGCAGCTACAGGAGCAGTAGGACCGGAGAATTCTGAGTCAACAAGCGACGCTCTTGAAAATGCTTTTACTGAAGGTGTTAATAAGTTAGGAAACGCAATAAGCGGAACCATTGACAACTGGAAGAAAACAATCTCTAATATTGTCAGCAAACAACAATTTGATAATGACACTGATTTAAATAAAAAATACTCTTCTTATGCAGAATATGTTGAGGCACAACGTAGGTTAAGAAGTGCTGGACCTGTAGATGAAGCAGAGGTTGTTAGAAGAGTTACAATAAATCAAACTCCTACAAACATTTCGACACAGCGTTCTACAGGACTACTAAGTGTAGGAACGTTTGTTGAAAGTCCGTTTATCATTCTACAGATAGGAAACTACACATTCGGTACATATAAATATAGAAAGTCTGAAAATAATGTTAGGGTTGATTATCCTAACTATATGCAAAGTATCAATATAGTAAAAGTAAACGGAACAGTAAATCAGTATACAATCAACATGGTATATCAGATTGAACCTGGTCAAGATCCTAATTTACTGGACAAGATATTTAGTAGTGTAGGATACGGTAAAATAAAAATAAGTTATGGTGATTACAGCTCTCCTTCATTCATATTTAGAGAGGAAGAAGCTATTATAACTAAACTGACTTCAAATATTGATTTTTCTTCTTCTAGAATAACATACACTCTTTTCTGTACTAGCAATGCTTTACAGTTAGCAGCTCGTTCTTATAACTTCCCAGGAGTTGTTTGTAAGCCTAGCGACAAGATAATTGAAATCTTGTTTTCTGAAAAATATGGACTTCGACAAGTCTTCACTGGCATGAAAAATAAGACCATTGCCAGAAGACTAATAGCCGGTGATGATAGAGAAACAGACCTAGAACCTCAAGAAGGAATGAGCCCAATAGCATATCTGAACTATCTAGTATCGGAAATGTCTCCTTCGGGTGACCAAACTACTTCTTTAGGCAAATCTACATATCACTTAACAATTGTTGATGACATAACAAACGAATACAATGGTCCATATTTTAAAGTTGTAAAAGTGACAGCAGACTCTTCTTCTGAATCGTTAAGCGGTGCTGATGTATATGAAGTAGATGTTGGGTATTCTGGGTATGTAGGAGACACACCAAGTAACTATGTTATGAATTTTCAGATAGAAAATGATGATTCGTGGAGTTTACTGTACAAATATTCTCAACAGATTCCTACAGAAGATTATGTGTACAACATAGACAACGCAGGAAATGTTATAACGCAATACTCACCTAACTCAACAACTTCAAGCAGATATCATAAAACTACGCAGGCGCAAAAAACTTGGTGGACACAGATGACACAATTCCCCGTAACAGCAAAGTTAACACTTAAAGGCCTGTTACGTCCTGCTATGTTAATGAGTTATGTTAGAATAAACTCTTTATTCTATGGCCAACGTCACGTATCCAGCGGATTGTATGTAATAACAAAGCAACAAGATATTGTAGATGCAAGTGGCTACAGAACAATTCTTTCGCTAACAAGAGTTACAGGTGACAATACCTTAACCTTTACCACTTCCAATTAAGAGGTGATGTAATTGAGCGTAAAAGTGATAAATAATCAACGTATTACAACAATACTTCAAAACAAGAATAAAATAATAGATTATGTATACTGCCCTGCTTTTACACCGTATTATTTTGATTCAAATCTAACAAGGTTTGCAGGGCAGTTAAGTTCCGACACAGCCTGTCAACAGATAAACACATATTACGGAAAAGTTTCAATAGGAACAGGAACCTTCTTTATTAACAGTAACACAATTAAAGTAAGGACATTTTAAAGAGAGGGCTAGCATAGATGTTACAGAAAGCAATCATTGAGAAGAAACTAGATAAGTATTCCATGAAGGTTCGGATACCAGTATACAATAAAGTAAAGTCCGATCCTACAGCTACCCCTACCAATGAATTATACACAGCTACAATCCAAACCTTACCCGGTTGTAGCCCTAACTATCAAGAGGGCGATGTTGTTATTGTTGATTTTGAGAATGACGATCTTTCATTGCCAATCATAATTGGATTACTTTATCGTGAACATATGCCTCAAGGGTCTACAGACATCACAGCAGACTCTCTTGTAGTAAATGTAAATACAAATCTTTCTGAAAATACACTGATAGGTGAAGTCACTCCAGACTCTCTGAAGAAGCTGAACGACAAGTATTCTAACAATGTAAAAGCAATTTCAATTCAATACTCACTATCTAACTATCAAGACCACTACGACAGTTTTAGTGACTGGTCAGAGCAAGCTCCCCAGTATTGGCCTGGAAAGTTTATGTGGCAAAGAACAACTGTCACATATGAAGATGGAACTATCATGCGTAGTATGACCTGTATACAAGGGGCACAAGGTTCTTCGGGTTCAGGTGCTACAATTGAAGAAACATATGTTAAATATGCTATAAGTAGTAATGGCGCAACTCCCCCAGATATTACACAAAGCGGAATATGGTTTCCTAGCCCGCCAAAAACAACAGACGTTAACCCCTACTTATGGTCATGGACGTACACTAGATTCTCAGACGGTAAAACAAATAGTGCATTTGGTGTTTCCCGTGTAAGTACAAACTCTGCAATCGTATATCTATATAAACGTTCTATTGATGAGATTACAGCAATTGATTGGACAGAGAATCTTACATACGATTTTGATAACAAGAAATTAACTGCAGCACCTACAGGATGGAGTGAGGAAATTCCCTCCGGCTCAGAGCCTTTATACGTTACAGCTGCAACTGCAAGTTCTATAACAGCTCAAGCGACTATTCTTGCAACAGAATGGACGATTCCTACCTTGTTTAGTACCAGCGGCCTTAATTCCAAAACAGTCCTGTTATATAAGCGTTATGGAAGTACTCCTGCAACTCCTTCAACTGTAGTGACCTATACATTTAGTACTGGGGCTATTCAACCTGCCTCCCCTGATGGTTGGTCTTTAACTATCCCTACTACGGATGGTAATCCTTGTTATGTAACACAAGCAACAGCTATTGGATATGGAGAAACTTATACGATTCAAAAGAGTGCATGGTCTGCTCCAACAGTGTTAGCTAAAGATGGTAAATCTGACTATATTGATCAACCTATAGTAGATTGGTATATTGTAACAAATAATAATAACCCTCCAACCTCTCCTACAGTTGACATTGAAGTAGAAAGCGAATGGACGGGTCTTGGCTGGACTCAGGACATGAGTTCTCTTGAGCTTTCCGCAAGTAATAAATACTTGTGGAATGCAGAGGTTACGCATTATACTATATCCGGATATATAAAAACAAGTCCTCATATTATAACAACGTTTACAGAAACGGGAAAAGGTATTCAAGATATTGTTGAGTATTATGCGCTTAGTACTACAACAACTCGACCAACAACAGGTTGGTCTACAGACCTTCCGTCAATGGATGCTACCAATAGATATCTCTGGAATTATTCTGTAATAACGTATACAGACGGTACTGCATCCGGTTCGGTAGCAGATGCACTAATCATCGGCGTATATGGAGACAGCGTTCTGTCTGTAGAAATCCAGGCAGATAACGGAACGTTATTTAATTCTAAAGCCACGTCTACAACATTGAGCGCCGATGTTTACCTCGGAGTTAAACAGCTAACGGTAAGTTCTACGGGTGTTGTAAAAGACGGGGCTACAAAAATGGGACAGTTAAACTGGGTTGCTAAAGAACGGTTTACCGGAAATGGGACATCAACAACATTTGATATGGGCCTTGATATTTTAAATGCAACAACAAGTCCTCAAGTAGAAATTACAATAAACGGAACTACTACTACAGACTTCACTGTTGTTGATAAAGATACAATTAAATTCAATACAGCTCCTGCTAATGAAAGTATCGTCTTAATTCAGTATCTTACATCTACGTCGGATAAGGTTACAGTAAATAGAACAGATGTTAGAGGGCAGGTTGTTATAATTTGTAAAGTTGTATCGTCATCAAAAACATTAGCATTATCCGAAGTTACAATTAAAGATTTGAACGATGCTAGCTCATTGAAGAGTTGGTATATGTTAACCGTCGATAACGTAACGTCAGTCTCTGCTCCATCAGTTGTATATGACGAAAATGACTCTTCGGTTGTTCCCACAGGTACGTACAAACATAAAGTTGGAGAAACAGGGGAAGTAACGGTTTCGTTTACTTGGCAGGACTCTGCTCCCGTCGTAAACAGCAGTACAGTTAGCAAATTGTGCTATACTTTCCAGATGATTATCTTTTCCGATAATAGCTGTACTGCGGGAACTGTTGAGAAATCTGTTGCATTTGATGCGGGTGTAGTAAGTTGGTTGAGAGCTCAGGAAGCAAAGGATGCTGCAGATAATGCTCAATCATCTGCTGACAACGCACAGAATACTGCAAACGACGCGCTAGACGGCACAAACCAGAATGCAGAAAGTATACAACATGTCCAGCAAACATTAACTGCCATAGACGGTGTCTTAGCTGCAAAGTTAGATACAGTAACCTTTACGCCCTATAAAGATAATATTGACGCATTTATGCAGTTTGATGTTGAAAACGGAACAATGACGCTGGGTAAAGGCAACTTCAAGCAGCAAATGTCTCCTACAAAGAATAGTTTCATGGAAGGCTCTACAGAGGTAGCCTATATTTCTAACCAAGAATTGTATATAAACAATGCTACTGTGAATCACAAATTATCTCTAGACGAACAATGGGTTATAACATTTGATTCGTCAAGTGGATTGATAATAAAACACATCTAAACCACAAAAGAGGAATAAAATATGAGTACTGTTTCATTATCATTTTATAAAGCACGGCAACAAACCGTGTGGTATGACTCCTCCACAAACCCCACACTGATGGGATATAATAACGACAGTTATTATGACCAGGGTGTTGTATATCAAATGCCTGTTTCTGTGACAGCGGGTTATATAATACAGAAACTTACATTCACCGTAGGGAACATCTCATCTATACGAGCATTTGACAATACAAATGTATATGCGGTTATATATTCTTACGACCCTACGGGCTCGTTTTCAAAAAATACCGCTCCCGCAAATTATACATGGCGAGGCTCTTCTTACACTTACATCAACGGAGACTCAGGAACATCGAATATTGTCATAGGTGTAGATGTCAACATAACTTCTTCTGGAACATACTACCTATTTTTAACAACAGACAGTGGCTCTCCGCTGGACCCCTTCATGCGAGGGTCAACAAATATTTCTTGTTCACTGAGTGAAGTAAGACCAGAAACTCCTGTAACAACTGTAAGTGTTTCTACAACACCATATATGGACCAACCAGTTCAAATCTACTGGACTCCATATACTCCCGGGTACAAATATAAAGTGTTCTACTCTTTTGTCAATCATTCAGGCTCTCAATTGATTGGCGACAACATTACCGAAGGATCTATGTGGTATACGTTTGAGTCACAATATCTCGCGAGCTCTATACCGAATTCTATTTCTGGGTCTCTTCGGATAACTGTAGACTCTTATAACAGTAACGGAACACAAGTAGGAACAACCTATTCCGAATTTCAGTTAAATATTCCCACTAATAATAGAATTCCGACCTGTGATGAAGGCTGGGCACGTGCTAGTTATGAAGTTAAAGCAGGAACCTGTGTAGCAGGGTTCAGTGAGATAAGCGCTACTGTAGATACAGATCTTATAACCTGTCATTACTCATCAACGTTGAGAGAGATTAGAATAAGCTGCAACTCTTCTAATCTTACTGTACAAGCATCGGGAACAGTCAATCTAGGAAAAGCAATCTCGGGAAATAACGTTGTTACTGTAACAGTATATGATTCAAGAGGGTTCAACTACACATACACTAAAACAATTGTAGGTAACGCGTATTCTCCCCCGTCATTCAATAGCTTATCTATTATCCGTTGTGACTCAACCGGGGCTGCATCCGCTGCGGGAACCTATTATGCGGTAACACCTTCTATAGCATATACATCATATGGAGGTAAAAATAGTCTTACGATAAAAACTCGTTGGCAAGTTTTCGGGGGCTCGTATAGTTCATATACTAACATAAACAATAATGTCAAGTCAGCTGCTCAAGGCGGCGGGAATATTGCCACAACTTCTTCTTATCTTATTGAAGTAGTTGCTATAGACTCTATTGGGCAATCTTCTACTCAAACACGTACTTTAACAAATACAAGTGTTGCTGCAACTCTTAATTTAAAGTCCAATGGACTTGGAGCTGCATTCTTTGGCCTGTCTTCAAGAGACAAAGAGTTGACAGTCTTTGGGAGAATAGGAGTTACTCCGCCTGTCGATGGAGTAAACTTTACTGCAGGAAGTACTGACGGTGCGCTGTTGATGCCAGTAGGCGGAATATCAAGAGGGGATAACAACGGTATCTATAAAGGAAACGGAGACGGTATTAAACTGGGAAACTCTAATGATAGTATATGTAACCTAGCAATAAAATCTTGGTACGGCGTAGGCTTTGTTGACGGTTGTTCTGGAAATGGAATAACTGCAGGTATAGATTGCCGTAACGGTGATATATATGCAAAAAGAGACCTCCGAGTGGGCTCTTGGGTATATGCAAATAGATTACAACTAGCAAATGCTGGTGGAAATGGCATTTGGAGAGACGGAAGTGGCACATCTTGGGTTGAAGGAAGAGACGGTGCTCTCCTACGGAATGGTACGAACACCAATGCAGGGGCATTTTGGCCTATTACATCATGCAAGGCCCCCTCAGGAACTTGGGATGTAGGCGTTCAAGGTGACAGTTACTGCTTCGTATATAACTCTGATGCAAATTACGATATTAAGGACAATGAACATTCAACTGTAATAGTGATGAATAACGATGGTGGTTTTAGGACGCCTGGCTGGATAGCAACTGTAGGAATCTATCTAGGCGCGGGGGGATTGGTTTTGGATAACATAGGTGCAAACGCGGGTACTGTAGAACCTCTTTCCGATTGGGGAGGGGAGGGACAATTTTATTTCCAATACTCTTAAAGGAGGAAAACTAATGCCGACAGTTAATCTGACAGTTACAGACGAGGTTGTAGTTACAATGGCGGCTGCCAATGCTTCTTACCCTGGAAATAATCATCCGGCGGTGGGTCATTCAGGATCTCCTTGGAACGATGTGTTGGGTAATGGGTACATATATTATTACGACTTCTACTTTGTCCTTCCAAGCAATGCTCGTATAAACAGTGTTACTATAACCTGCGGAGTTTCTAAC
>OLYC01001750.1_pt1 | contig 14064 bp, 20 predicted proteins | sample 1674271 | NCBI WGS metagenome assembly OLYC01 (sample SAMEA103958154, study PRJEB25191) | human gut metagenome
TCTTTCTGCCAATGAAACACTTTTCCTAGTTATCGCTAGGGGTCACGCGAAATTTACAAGGTCTATTATGAAAGAAAAGAGAAAGACAAATAGTAAATCGACAGCAACGAAAGTTGTATGCAATGTATGCTATTGGTAATACGATCAGCATCGTAAAGAAATACCAGATTAATATTAATCTGAAGGTAGAATCTGTATACGAGATTCCGAAAGCCTTGGAGATCGATCTATCTCTTTTCTTTTATTTTCAGCGTGGCTAACGGGGAACCACCCATTGGAATCCCGTGGGAAACATTTCAAAAATATTCGCGAAAATTGCATACTCCTTTATGAAAGGAGTTGATTTATTATGACAAACTTGAAACAGAAAGAAATAGCAGAGGCATTAATTCATTTGCTTAAGGTACGGTATTTAATCGATGATGGATACCATAATAAAGAATTATGGGAATTGATCAAAGTTAGTAATACTTTATTTGAAGAATTGAGTGATGCAAACAAGAAAAAGCTTCAAGTATGGCTTGATAAAAAAAATGAAGGAGGACGAGCTTGATTAATTTCAGGCTCTTTCTTTTTATATTTTTGAAATGAACCTGTAGAGGCTATCCCCTATGCCTTCTGGGCGGGGGAGTAGGGCTACTATTGATACGTAGCTGGGTTTTAGGAAACGAAGCCCATGAAAACCGAAATGGTGTCCTATTGTTTTATATATGATTGCTAGAGCCTTTATAAAAGAAAGGAGGCGATAAAGCATGAGACATACTAAGTTTCACGCCAGTGATTTTCCTAATTATAGCATATCAGAAGATGGGGAAATTAGAAATAGTAAAGGAAAAATTATAAAAGGCGAAATCAGTAACACAGGATATAGACGAGTTAGCCTGTCGAATAATGATGTAAAGCATAAGAAAATGAGCGTGCATAGACTAGTAGCCGAAACATATATTCCTAATCCACATAATTATCCAGAAGTAAATCATAAAAATGAAAACAAATTGGATAACAATGTAAACAATCTCGAATGGTGTTCCACGCTCGATAACCTAAATCATAGTCACGTTATAGAAAAGGCCAGCGTTGCTAAATTTAGAAAAGTGAAATGTGTAACTACTGGAAAAATCTATAATTCAATAAAAGAAGCAGCCGATGAATTAGGTTTATATCATTCCAATATAGTAGCTTGCTGTAATGGCCGAAGAGCTACTTGCGGTGGATTAGAATGGGAATATTTATAACACTAAAATTTTTATTAATAGCAATCATATAAACAATAGTAAAAGATAGTCCATTAATGGGAAAGAATTTGATACATATCGTGTAGGGGTTGAGAAGAACTCTTGCTCGACAATGCACAAGATTCATGATAAGGAATTTACGATGGAGGATTTTTCAACTGAGCATTTATATCCAGAAGTTCGCGAAGCATTTGAAAATACCATAATCAAATATTTGAATGAGGCAAGAAAAATGTATAATTTTTTATCAGACACTCCAAGTAAAAAAGACGCTTGGTGGCAGATGATCCAGCTTCTTCCGTCGAGCTATAACCAGAAACGTACTGTTATGCTGAACTACGAGGTTCTGGCGAATATTTATAAGTCTCGCAAAAATCATAAACTGGATGATTGGCATACATTCTGTGATTGGATCGAGAGTCTGCCATATTCGGAGTTGATTACAGGTGAAAAGAAATGATGCTCTCGTGCAATCGATTTGCATTTGTTCCTCATTTGTGCTCTGAATGCAAACGTTATATTTGGCTAGAAGGGTATAGAAGAGCCGAAGTTTGGCACAGATTCGCAGACAGGTATATTGTGGAAAATGTCTGTAAAAGTTGCCTGACAAAGTTTGATGTCGGAAAGGAGAAGAGTAATGGCGGCATTGTTTAATGATATCACAGATAAGTTCAATCCCTGGAGTGGAAAATAGGTGACGCAGCCGATCATCCTTACTTTTTCTTTTAACTTTTGGAATAAACCTATTCTCTTTTATATTCGCGAAAATTGCACATTATATTATGAGAGAAAAAGGTGCAGATTGTGGATACCGTGAGGATCCAACGCCTATAGACAAAATAGTGCTACGATTCAGTAATGAATTGGGAATGATAAAGGCTTTGTTTGCGAATCTGTGACTGAGCGAAAGGACGGCTTACGCGCTCAATATTTTCTCTTTCTTTTTATATTCGTGAAATTTACAGATGCTATTATGAGAAGAAAGATTAGGTAAATACAAGAACCTAATTGAGAATAGTAAGGATGACTGGAGGAACGAAGATGTCTCGTTTGTAAGGACGAGAGACCAGAGGACAGAACGATGTTGTTTATACGTCTATCGAGTGGAATCGATGGATTGTACAAGCGTATAAACGGGTGTTCGCATCTATATTGCCTTACACTTTCTTCTTTCTTTTCTCTTTTTATTTTTTGAAATGAACCTGTAGAGACAATTGGCATGAATCTCTTAAATATGTGACGACAATTGGTGGGTGTAGATTCTTCACCCGGAAGTGAAAGGAGGACACATGAATAAGACCTGTATGACTTGTGACCATAGTGGTCTTGCTCTCTTTGAAAACCCTTGTCACGACTGCTATGCCATGAAAGATGGGAGCTTTTCTGGATGGGAATTTAAGTCTGGCTCCATGGACCCTGAAGCGTTTAAAAATGCGATGAATGAATTGGCGACCTCTAGCGATCTAGATAATGGCGATCGTTATAGAGAGATGGATAAATTGATGTGCAAGGTACTTAGAAGTCTCGGCTATGATGAGGGCATTGATATTTTTGAAGCAACAAGTAAGTGGTATGCTTGAAAGGAGGACGTATGATTAAGCGCTATAAAAAGTGGAAGAACTGGCGAAAGTACAACACCAACGGCCGGTTCTATCAATTTCTCGTACTTATTGGGTTAGCGCATAGCCCGACCTTTGAGGTGTGGTACTACGACGTTGGATCTTATGTGGTCAAGGGATTTGCAAATAGTATCGGCGAGAATCATAGCTCAGATAAAGAGGTAAAAGATGCTATTCTCCGGGGAGGTCGCCATGCATAAACTCATCACACGATATCGCAAATGGCGAAACTGGAGACGGTATTCGCATTTCAACTGGTTCCAAAAGCTCTTGGTCTTATTCGGGCTTAAGAAGAGCCAGCATTTCGACGAGTGGAGGTATTAAACATATGTCTTCTCGATCCAAGAAGGGGCCTAAGCCAAAGATTCTTAATGCCGAACAGGCTAAGAGCCAGGCAGTAAAAAACACAATGATACTGGTTGAGTACGTACTTCAGTCTAAACATGGTTTCAGCAAGAATGATATTTTGGAGTTTCTCTCTAATATGTCCTATACTGCCGAAGCCATTAATGAAGGACGACTAAATCTAAAAGACATTGAAAAAGCAAACAAAGAAGAGGTTGAGGTGACATTATATTCATCTAACCTCGGTGAACAAGTGGAGGACTAACTTATGAAAAAGAAAGCCAAACAGGTAATATCCATTGCTGCGGTGAGTGCCATTATCGGAATGTATATTTGCGTTCTGGTGTTAGTGACGCTCAATGTGGCATCTGCGGAGCCCTATAAGGGTACGTACGGCACGTCTTATGAGGAGCGTGCGATTATTCAGATCTGTGAAAAAAATCGCGTAGCGGCCTATGTAGAGCCTTCTAGAGTATATTTTGATGTGCCTTTGGATAAAGATCTGCAGAATCATATTATGGATATTTGTGAGGAACGAAATATCGACCCTCGAGTGGCATTTGCCATGATTAAATGTGAGTCTGGGTTCCGTGCTGAGGCTACTGGTGATAGCGGTAATTCTCTTGGTCTTATGCAGATTCAACCCAGATGGCATCATGCTCGTATGGAGAGGCTCGGGTGCGATAATCTGCTCGATCCATATCAGAATGTGACTGTAGGCCTTGACCTGTTTGGTGATCTGCTTAAGCATTATGGCAATGTTGAGCATGCATTGATGGCTTATAACGGCGGCGGGTCTTATGCAAATGAGATGATTGCTGCTGGACAAATTAGTACATATGCAGCCAGAGTGCTTGAGTGTGCGGAGGGTCTATAACAAAATTAGAGTATTATATCGACCGTAAGATCTGCATGCTTAAAGAAGAGTTCTTATTAGAACTTACGGATGATGATATTTGCAGACTCGAAAAGTGTAAAACTGAATATGAAGCAGATCGAGTCGGAAGAGCGATCATTAATCGCGAATGGGCAGATGAGTATTAATTGTCGCGTAAAAAACATGCTCCTTTATGAAAAGGAGTGATATAAATATGATTACACTTATATGTGCATACCTGATTATGGGTGTGGTGCTGTACTTATTGGTGGATTTTGGAGGCATCACCGAAAGCATTAAGAATAGAGAATATTCTGTGCTTTCAATGATTATCAAATTCATCATTATGGGCTTTGCAACACCCGTGATGCTAGTATATGGCATTGTTGAGTGTATGGTTGATTACTCATCAACTAAATAAAGGGGGTTTCGCGCCCTCTTTATTTTTGAAAGGAGATTACATATGATTCTTGTTATTCTTGTCCTCGGTATTCTTATGGCTGTTGGCGGCACAATTTTATATTGTAAGCTAGATGACTATAAAAAATCTATTGGCGCTTCGTTCCAAATTATTGGCGCCATTATCATTATAGTCTCTACTATGGCGTCAATTATATTTTTTATATCAGTAATTGATCGGGTTGGGATCGACAAAAAGATCGCCATGTATGAGGAGGAAAATACTAAGATCGAACGGCAAATTGCAGATGTTGTAACGCAGTATCAGGAGTATGAAGCCGGCATTTTCACAGAAGTGGCCCCCGAAAGCGCTATGACACTTGTTGCTCTTTATCCAGAGCTTAAATCGGATACCCTTGTCCAGTCTCAGATTGAAGTCTATTCCGATAACAACAAACAAATTAAAGAGCTTAAAGGCAAGGCTATTAACACATCTGTCATTCGTTGGTGGCTATATTTTGGAAAGTGAGGAATAAAAATGGAACTTAAGGATTCTGGAAATAGGCGTCAGTTTGAATCTGGTGCAGTGCGTGACATTTGTGAAGGCAAGGGTCGGTGCGATTTATTGCCGCTTGATGTGGTCGGAGAATTTATGTCTGATCCTATTTTTGCATCATTGAATCGTTTTCAGGAGAAAGATACTGTAGAGTCTCTTTATGCCGCTCTTTCTATGGCTTCTGAAAAGATGGTATTTGGAAGTGATGCTAATATGGTTCTTGAAGTGGCTAAGCACTTTGAGGATGGCGCTAGAAAATATGGAGATAATAACTGGCGTCGTGGGATTCCTGTCCATTGCTACATTGATAGTGCTACTCGTCATTATCTGAAGTGGCTTCGTGGAGATGTGGACGAGCCTCACGATCGTGCGTTCTGCTGGAATGTCATGTGTGCTATTTGGACTGTGATCCACCATCCTGAGCTGGATGAATATAGACTTGTGAAGACTGCTGATTGATAAGAATTTAAAATTAGGACATCTGAAACATGGTGTCTTAATTTTATTTAGAAAGGAGTAACTTATGTCATACAATCCGAAAATCAATTATTCATTTTGGTTACAAAACTGTTTGACTCAAAAGGAGATCTCGGAATCCAGACTAGCTTCTCTATATTTTATTTGCGACATGTATCGGCCAGAATTGTATTTGGTATATGAGCTTCTTACATATTTAAAGTGTCTTGATTCCGGTGGGATAGACTTAAATACTAAACGCTTAATTCTTAATACTATTCTTGAACTGCAGAACAGGATTGACTTTTGTCAAAACATTCTTAAGGAGTATTTTCCTATATATTCAGATCTTTAATATTAGTCGGGTAAAAAAGATTGAGCTCTAACAAGGGCTCTTTCTTTTTTTGTTTTGAAAGGGGAATCATATTTTTTGAAAGAGGAAAAGAAAAGAGGAAGACCTCTAAAAGCGGATGCAAAGAGGCGCAGTGTGACGGTTAGAGTAGACCGTACGGACGAAGAAAAGCTTGATTATTTGATCAACGATCGAGGAATGACTTATACAGAAATCTTTAAAATAGGCCTTAAAATGACCTATAATTTGAAGAAATACACCTGAATTATTGTAAGACAAAAAATCGAAATGAATTATTGTAAGACAAAAAATCAGGTGTTAGTTTTACAATTTGATGAATTATTGTAAGACAAAAAATCGATTTTGGGGCATTTTTGGGCATTTTTACACACTTTTTGCGTTTTTTACCCATTTTATATTAATAGGCGCGAATTTACTATAGTAAATATTGCTATATTAATATAATTTCTACAAATTTTTTCAAAAATGAATTATTGTAAGACAAAAAATACTTTAAGCTCTAAGAAAGGATATTTTATGAAAAAAACAAAAGATTATGCCGTGTTCGACGAATTTACAAAGATGTGCCCTTGGGCGGTTGACAAAGTTGTTCATTGGAATTCAAGTGACGTTGGAGAGATTGTCGTGGAGCTTGATGATGGTAGTGTTGTTCAGTATGATAAGATTATTAAGACTTGGCGATTTGCCAGAAATTTACAAGAGCTCAAAGATCTTAGAACTCCAACCAATGAAGAGGAATGGAAGCAAGAGTTCTCTTGGAGATTATATCGTAAGATGGTAAGTAAAGGACTTAGTCAAGATGATTTGGCGTTTGAATCCGACATTTCACCGGCTTCTATTACAAAGTATATGAACGGTACTTCAGTTCCAAGTGCATATAATCTTTTAAAGATTGCAAAGGCTATGCATTTGTCTATTGAGGATTTTGCTAAGATTATCTGCCTTAATTGATTATATTTTGGTACTTCTAGAGTTCGCGAAAAAAACATGGACTGTTATGAAGAGAGAAGATGTGTTACATCATTTTCTCTTTTATTTTTGAGAAAGGAGGCTCGCTAATGCTAGAGAGCAAGTTTCAAGCAAAGCTTATTAGAGAAATTAAAGAAAACCTTCCCGGTTGCATTGTTATGAAGACAGACCCTAATTATATTCAGGGTATGCCAGATCTGCTAATCCTACATAAGAATAGGTGGGCTTCCTTAGAAAACAAAAGAAGCGTGAATGCTAAGAAGCAGCCCAACCAGCAATATTATGTGGACAAGATGAATGAAATGTCGTTTTCTAGATTTATCTGTCCTGAGAATAAGGAGGCCGTACTTAGTGATCTTTACAAAGCACTCGAATCTTGAGGGTCTTCATGCACCATTCGGAGCAAGTCAATCGGCCTGGCTTCGTTATGATGATGAAAAGATTCTCGCAACATATAGCAATATGAAAGCTAAGGAGATGGGGACTCGATTACATGCCTGGGCAAAAGAAACAATTGACCTTGGAATTAAGCAACCCCGATCTAAGAAAACCATTTATGCATATGTAAATGATGCTATCGGTTTTAAGATGGACACCGAAGTCGTTCTGGTATATTCTCCAAGATTCTTTGGGACTGCTGATGCTATTTGTTTTAGAAACGGCGTTCTTAGAATTCACGACCTTAAAACCGGAAAGACCGCTGTACATATGGAACAGCTTATGATTTATGCCGCTCTTTTTTGTTTGGAGTATAAAATCAAGCCGGCCGATATTGAAGCAGAGCTTCGAATTTATCAAAATGATGAGGTTCTTTATCATCGTCCGGAACCTAATGAAATTGCCGCCATTATGGACCGAATCGTATATTTGGATAAGTTGCTAGAAAAAGTAGACTACAAGGAGGTCTGATACCATGAACCCGATTGCTGAAGAAATGAATGATATTCTGATGCATTATGGCATGCCGCGCCGTAGCGGAAGATACCCTTGGGGTTCTGGCGAGGACCCGTACCAACACGAAAAAGATTTTCTTGGACGAATCGAGGAACTTAAGAAGAGTGGATGGACTGAGACTCCAGAAAATATTAAAAAAGAGTTTGGTTTGACCACCACGCAGTATCGCGCACAAAAAGGAATAGCAAAAGATGAGCGTCGAATGCTTAGAGTGTCTCGAGCAAAGGCCTTGAAAGAAGATGGTCTTGGCGACAGTGAGATTGCAAGAAAGATGTCTCAAGAACTCGGCATTGATCTTAATGAATCAACTGTTCGTTCATGGCTTAATGCTAAATCTGAGAGCCGAATGAAGCAGGCTCGTGATACTGCAGAATTTATCAAAAAGCGTATCAATGAAGATGGAATGATCGATGTTGGCGCTGGTGTTGCCATGGAGCTCAACATATCAAAGGAAAAACTTGATCAGGCTCTTGAAATTTTGAAGAGCGAAGGATATCCTGTTTATGGCGGTCGAGTTCCTCAGGCAACTAATCCGAGTCAAAAGACTACGATTAAAGTTGTTTGTCCTCCTGGAACAGAGCATAAGGAAATCTACAATTATGAGAATGTCCATTCCTTGAATGATTATATTTCTCGTGATGGTGGTGGCAGTTATGAAAAAAAGTTCCATTATCCAGAGAGCATGGACTCTAAGCGCCTTATGATTCGCTATAAAGAGGATGGCGGTATTGAGAAAGATGGAGTTATTGAACTTCGAAGAGGAGTTCCTGATTTGTCGCTTGGCAAAAGTCGATATTCTCAGGTTCGCATTCTTGTTGATGGTGATCGCTATCTGAAAGGTATGGCATTGTATTCCGATGACATGCCGGATGGTGTGGATGTAATTTTTAACACCAACAAGTCTAAAGATGTTCCGATGCGTGACGTCTTGAAGAAAATTAAGGATGATCCGGACAATCCGTTTGGTTCGGCCATTAAAGATGCCACTCAAGGCGGGCAATATTGGTATGATCCAAAAACTGGAGAACGAGTTAGCGCAAATACAAAAGGGGCAAAGCTTGGTCTTATTAACAAGCGCGCTGATGAAGGCGACTGGACTGAGTGGAAAGATAAGCTTCCGTCTCAGTTCCTTGCAAAACAGTCTCAGTCTATGGCTAAGAAACAGCTTGGCATTGCGATTGCAGATAAGACCGATGAGTATAATGAAATCGTATCGTTAACCAACCCCACTATTAAAAAGCATCTTCTCATGAAGTTTGCTGATGAGTGCGATTCTGCAGCGGTTCATCTTCAGGCAGCAGCACTCCCAGGTCAGAAGTATCATGTCATTATTCCGGTCACTTCCATGAAGGATACAGAAGTGTATGCACCAAACTATGAGAATGGAACTAAGCTGGCTCTTATTCGTTATCCTCATGGCGGAACGTTTGAAATCCCTATTCTGACTGTCAATAATAAGCAGGCTCAGGCCAAGAAGCTTATTGGTACCGATTCTATTGATGCCGTTGGTATTAATAGTAAGGTTGCCGAGCGACTTTCTGGTGCTGACTTTGATGGTGATACTGTCATGTGCATTCCTACTCATGACAAAGGCGGTAAGGTTAGAATTATTTCTACACCTCCGCTAAAGGGTCTTGAAGGATTTGATCCTAAAACTGAGTATCCTGAACGTAAGGGTATGAAGTATATGAAAGACCCCATTACCGGAAAGGATAGCACCCAGATGCAGATGGGCATTATCTCGAATCTGATCACAGACATGACCCTCAAAGGGGCAAATGATGATGAACTTGCTCGGGCAGTTCGGCACAGCATGGTTGTTATTGATGCTGGTAAGCATAAGCTCGATTATAAGCAGAGCGAGATAGATAACAATATTGCTGGCCTTAAAAAGAAGTACCAAACAACCATTGATGCTGACGGAAAAGTACATACTGGCGGTGCATCCACTCTATTGTCTCGTAGCAAGGGCGAAGTATCTATTCTTAAGCGCCAGGGTAGCCCTAAAATTAACCAAAAAGGTAAGGATTGGTATGACCCAAGCAAGCCCGAAGGCTCCTTAGTATACCAGGTTGCTGATGATGTGGACTACCAGGTGCCCAAGGTGGACCGCCGTACCGGTGAGGTTACCATGGAGACCAAGCATCGTACTCAGCGTAGCACTCGCATGGCCGAGACCAGTGATGCTAGGACTCTTATCTCTGACGCCAACACTAAGATGGAGCATATCTATGCCGATTATGCCAACGCCATGAAGGGGCTTGCTAATAAGGCTAGACTGGAGGCCGTGTCTACTGGAAAAATTGCATACTCCAAGACTGCCAAGCAGACCTATGCTCCTGAAGTGGAGTCTTTGAATGAGAAACTTCGGATTGCTCTTATGAATGCGCCCCGAGAGAGACAGGCACAGCTTCGCACCAGTGCAGAGGTCAATGCTAAGATCCAGAAGGCTAAAGATGAGGGGCGTGAGCTTAAAAAAGATGAGGTTAAGAAAGCAAGTCAGCAGGCTCTTACTAAATATAGAACTAGCGTAAATTCTGTATCTAGAAGAGACCGGTCTATTAAGATTACTGATCGTGAGTGGGACGCTATCCAAGCCGGTGCTGTTAGCGAGAACACTCTTAAGAAGATTCTTAATAATGCTGACATTGACGATCTTCGACAAAGAGCAACGCCTCGAGCGACAACAGATCTTAGTCAAGCTAAGATTAACAGAATCAAAGCTTATGCTGGTTCTAATTACACAATTGGCGAGATTGCCAAGAAGCTTGGTGTTTCTACATCAACAGTATCTAAGTATTTGAAAGGGTGAATGAACAATGGAAAACAATTGTATGTTGACAACGTTTGACAATCCTTTTGATCCATTTGAACAGTTCACCGATTGGTTCATGTTCGATGTGGAAAAAGGTTACAACACTTGTTCGTATCTTGCTCGAATCGCAAAACTTACTGATGATATGTCAGATCAAGAAGTTAATGATGAAATTGAGCGAGCAATTGATGAAATTATTCAATATGATTTCATGAATATCTACAAGAAGGTCACAAAGGCCGTACATACCGGATAAAAAGCATGGGGAGGGGGTCGAAAAAAATACACCCCCTCCTCATATCGCCGGCCTCCTCGAAAATTCTCCGGGGGATATTTTCAGGTAATGTTTTGGGGGTCTATCTGGTCGGCAGCCGTCGCATAAAACTCTTTGTCCAGTGTCCTATGGATGGCGAGTTATATTTCCTCCTTTTCATACTTTCGCTCCTTTCAAATGATAGACGAACAGTACCTTATAGGCCTCTAAAACATTACCTAAAATACCCTATTTCTGCAAGAATAGCATCTATAAGTTTTTAACAACTATTTAGAAAGAGGTGACAAGATGGCACATACTCATCCTGTTGTTGACAGCGATTCTCGTTTTGTCATCAATTCCACTACGAGATCAATCTCTACTACCTCAGATAAGCTTGAACTTATCCAAGGAGATCATCAGTCAGAGCGAATTACCTTCGAAATTCCAAAAATTGTTGAAGGTCATGACATGAGTCTCTGCGATCGAATCGAAGTTCACTACATTAACATCGACCGCAGGACAAGCGCAACTAGTAGGGACGTTTACATTGCAGATGATGTGGCCGTCGATGGTGATAAACTCACCTTTAGTTGGCTCATCTCTGGAAATGCAACCAAATACTATGGTCGACTGAATTTCATTATTCTTTTTGAGTGTCTTGATCCTGATGGCAACTATACTTACAAGTGGAATACTGAAATTTGTAAGTTACTCACCATTGGAGAGGGTATTAGTAATACCTCCGCTGTTATTGAAGACCATTCGGATATTCTGGAGAAGTTTAGGAAGGAGATTTTAGAAGAAGCTGGTGAGAAGAGCGTTCAGCCAGACTGGAGTCAGAACGATAGCACGGCAAAGGACTATGTGAAGAATAGACCGTTTTATACGGGCGACCCGGTGGAAACCGTGTTCGTTGAAGAAAGCACCGTATCATTTTCCGATACGGGTGAAGGTTATTATATGGCTCAATTTCCATCAAATTTTGAGGCCACAGTCGGAGAAACTTACAAAGTATATTGGGATGGCACTGTATATGAATGCACCTGTGTAGATTTTGATGATGTGCAGGTCATTGGGAATCTCTCTATTGCAGGTGTTAGCTCTGATACTGGTGAGCCATTTCTTGTGGCCACATCTAATGTCGGACAAATCATTATTGCGGCAAAAGATACTTCCGCCTCTCACACATTTTCTATTAGCGGACGTGTTACAGAAGTAGTAAAGATTGATGAAAAGTATTTGCCAGATACCGTAGCCACTAAGTCAGCGGAGGTGTTCTATATTGACCTTGCGGGCAGCTACCCCAACTACACCTGCCCGGTGGCCATGACTGATATCAAGGCAGCATATGAGGCGGGGAAAGTGCTGGAATGTCGGTGCACTATAGACCCGTACCCAGCAACGCTGCCACCATCCATCCCAATTCCCAGCGCAGCATATGAGGCGGGGAAAGTGCTGGAATGTCGGCGCACTATAGACCCGTACCTAGCAACGCTGCCACTATTCATCCCAATTCCCAGCGCAAACACATGGATATTTTCCGGTTCTGGTGCGTTGACCGCAATGAACTTCCCTGCGCAATCGCTGACTATCGCCATCGTCAAAGGTGTGGTGCAGGTAAATAATACACGGTTGGCATCTACAGACGATATCCCAGTCATCCCCACTGTTCTACCAAATCCCCATGCACTGACAATCAAAATTGGCAGCACTATCGTGACTTATGACGGCAGCAGCGTCCAGAACGTGGAGATAGCGGATGGAAGCGAGGTGAGCTACTGATGGCGAAGAAGCTGTATGAAGAAGCATCTGTGCAGGATATTGCAGTAGCCATTCGAGAAAAGACAGGTGGCACGGAAACATATAAAGTCGCGCAGATGGGCAACGCGGTGCGCGGCATCGCTGGCAGTCCTATTGTTGACGAGAACTTAGAGAACACTGTCCAGTACCGTCAGATGAATGCAACGGCAGCAGAGTTTATTGCTGATGTAGATTACACCGAAAATGCTAACGACTACTCCATTACGAAGGTTACACCATACTACTCAGCGGCGACATCTTACAGCAAGGAGGAGCCGTATGGATTAAAGATCAAAGTTCCAGTCAACACTGCACTCACGGTTGCACAAGGCGGTAAGACCAGAAGCGAAGTGGTTTCCGGCCTCAGCACAATTTACAATATGGAGCCGTTGAAAGCAGGTACATTCGCTTTTGGTGGGAAAACCTACAAGATTGTGCCTGAGGGCGGCGTTCGTATGATTTACACGCCCAGCGTGTGGAATGTCCGTGATCTCGGCGGCTGGGCTTGTACAGGTGGCAGAGTTAAGTACGGAAAGATATTTAGAGGCGGTCATTTTGGTAGCATCACAGACGCCGACAAAGCTACAATTGTTAATTGGATCGGCATTGCTGTAGACATTGACCTCCGCAACAACAGTGAAACCGGCAGCATCACCACCTCACCGCTTGGCGGCAGCGTAGAGTATTTCCATCAATCACTTGACTTCTATGCCAACGCAGTCAGCACCAGCGCAGCCTCAGCCCGGACGGTAGCGGTTCTGAAAAAGGTGATGGCTTGTGTAGCCGCAAACAAACCGTGCTATTTCCACTGTATGAGTGGTGCAGACAGGACGGGAACAATTGCCTACCTTCTGCTTTCGCTACTGGGTGTATCTCAGAGTGATAAGGATAAGGAATACGAGTTGACGGCATTTTCAGATGAGGCAGATGGGAAACGGTTCAGAAGCAGCAACTACAATGTTACCAATGGTAACGGGTGGTATCCGCTCATCAAGTACTTCCGAGATACTTACACCGGTGAAAATGACAACGAGAGGGTTGCAGCATGGGCGGTCGCCAATGGGATTACAGCTGCAGAAATCAATGCTTTTCGTGCGGCTATGATTTCCGGAGATGCCGGAGAAGTCGTTGTGCCGCCTCAGGAGTACACTGTGACCAATACCCTCACGGGCTGCACCAGCAGCAACGCCGCAACGACCGTAACCGAAGGCGATGCCTACTATGCGGCCATTACTGCCAGCAGCGGTTATGTGCTCGATGGCGCAACCGTTGTGGTCAAGATGGGCGGTACTGATGTAACAGCGCTGTACTACGCAGATGGCATTATCAACATACCAACGTGCTGCCGACAGCCGTAGACCCGAGCACTAAGAGCGGCGTATGGGATGGGAAAGGCTATCGCAATGGCGC
>OLYC01001756.1_pt1 | contig 14034 bp, 8 predicted proteins | sample 1674271 | NCBI WGS metagenome assembly OLYC01 (sample SAMEA103958154, study PRJEB25191) | human gut metagenome
CTCTGCAGACGTACCTAATAAATTTAATAATTGTAGTCTTTGTAAAATAACATTGCTTAATGTGTATGAAACGTAATCTGATGTATGTCTTGTTATAACTCTCTAACCAATTATCTTTCCTTTTACGATTGCAAAGTTATATACAAGTACGTCAACATACAAATTAATTCAACAAACTACCATTTTTATTAGGTCAAACCGAATTTTTCAGCTTTTCGAAGCCTGCACACTGCCACTATTTGCCAGTTTCAGGCTCTGAAGCGAGGCTTCCTCGCCCACTATCCATACTATGTCGCCAAGACGGAAGCGGTATGTGATGTTCACCATAGAGAGGTTCTCCTTTCCTTCCTCTCGTCCCACCACCATACAGTTGAAGCAGTCGCGGATGCCGCTTTCTGGCAATGTCTTGCCTACGAATGTAGAATTACGGTCAATGACTATCTGCGACAGCTTCATCTCACGTTTCTCTATGTCTGGGTCATCGGGCACGATGTCTGAGTCGACAGCTGCTTGCATTGCTGACAGCTGCGAGTCGCTACCGATTACCTGAAGTCTGTCACCAGGGAATACGATGCTGTCGCCTCCCGGAATATTTATGCGCTGATGACCACGCAGGATGCTGCTGATATGCACGCCGAAGCGGTTGCTCAGACGCAGGTCGGAAAGATACATACCTGCCCACTTCGAGTTCTCCGGGATGTCAATGTCGGAGATGTGGATATCACGATCAAGAAGATGACCCTCATAAAGCGGTTTCTTCAATCCGAGCACCTGCTGCTCTATGTCGCGCGAACGTAGGTTCTGCACGAAGAGACGCTCCATAAGGATGCTGCGCTTCTTCAGGCGGCGCGAGAGCATCATGAGCAGGACGATAACCACGGCTATGGTTAGCATCAGGGCATTGGTGAAGCGGGTAAGATAATTACATATATAGAATATTTGTACAACAGACAATAAAATTTCAACTAATCGTCGAGAAAAACACAATTCAACGAATAGTTTAGTCAATTCAACTATCGGTGTAGTAAAAGGAATTGCAAAGCGAAGTCGGGCGTGCTATGATGGTAGTAGTTCATCGGCGGAGGTAAAAAAAGTGAATATCGGTGAGAAAATAGCAAAGGCAAGGAAAGACAAAGGTCTTACACAAGCGGATTTGGGCGATAAAATGCACGTTACGTTTCAAGCGGTATCGAAGTGGGAACGCGGCGAGTCTGCGCCAGATTTTGAAACGATTTGCGCATTGTCTGAAATTTTAGACGTTCCCATAACGTATTTCGGCGGAAAACAAGAAGACGTAAAACCGAAAGAAGAAGTTGCGGCTACGCGACCCACACCCGCGAACGTCGCGCCTGCGGAGTATAAACCCTTTCTCGCGGTGTGCGAAAAGTGTAACAAACCCATTTACGACGGCAGTAAAATCGTTCGCTATTATAAAGGGCGTACTCAACACGTTAAATGCGCCGATTGTAAACGGAGAGAAATCGAAGCGGCAAAAGCCGCGGCTACCGAAAACGGCAAAAAACGCAGAATACATTCCTTTATCTGGCCGTCGTTGTTGACGATTGCGGGTGTGATTGCCTGCGCGTGTACGCTTACGGGTACGCCGCTTATTTCAGGAATAATCGGTTCGGTTATGTTGTTCCCGTTATCGGCGTGTCTTATACTCTATAACAACGTAGTGGGCGAAGTGGTTATCGCCGTTATCTCGTGGAGCGCAGTAAAATTCCCAGGAATAATTTTCAGTTTCGACATTGACGGAGTTGCGTTTCTGGTTGCAATGAAAGTTTTGTTCTTTATACTCGGAATCATGCTCACGATTGCGTGTATCGCGCTTTCGATAGTTATCGGCGGCGTGGTTTCCGTTTTCGTATACCCGTTCGCAATTCATAAAAATTTTGTCAGTCCAGAAAAAGGCGAATATTCCGTATTCGACTAAAAAATATATAGGAGAAGTACATGAAAAAAATTATCCTCGTACTGTTGTCGCTCGTAAGCGTTTTTGCGGTCGCTCTGTTTGCGGCTTCCTGCGGCGGCAACGGAGCAAAACCTTCGACGTCGGTCGAAAAACCCGAAGACCCCGATAAACCGAAACCCGACGAGCCCGAAAATCCAAACGACCCCGACCTTAAAAACTTTACGGGCATATCGTTCGATAACGGTAATTTCGTTTACGACGGAAACGAGAAAAGCATAACGGCAAGTAACGTCCCCGACGGCGCGAACGTTGCGTACGCAAACAATTCCGCCACCGATGCGGGAGTGTATAACGCCACGGCAAAAATCACGAAAGACGGGTATAACGACCTTACGCTGAAAGCGACTTTGACGATTGCCGAAGCGGAAATGACGGGCGTTACGTTCGATAACGCAGAATACGTTTACGACGGAACTAAAAAAACGTTGACGGTTTCAGGAGTACCCGACGGTGCGGCTGTGAATTATACTTTGAACGAAGCGACCGACGCGGGCGTATATAACGCGACTGCGACCGTAACGAAGAAAAACTATAAAACGCTCAATCTTAAAGCCGTTCTGGCGATAGAGAAAGCGGATATAGTCGGCGTAACTTTCGATAACGCGACGGTAGAATACGACGCCACGCCGCATTCGATCGATATAGTGGGCGATATTCCAGCCGAAGCAAGCGTTAAAACGACCTATAACGGAGTGGAAACGGACGCGGTTACGGAAGTCGGCGAATATACCGTCGTGTTGACCGTAAGCGGCAAAAACTATAATACTCTCACGAAAACCGCGATTCTTAAAATCACGGCTACCGAAGAAAGGCTTTTCAGCGCGGTATATTCGGGCGGGGTATATTTCCAGAATAATCTCGACGACAACAAACTTTATCTGTATAAAAGCGGTCTGTCGAAAATAAACAACGACGTACCCGAATATCTTACGGTTATCGGAAACGAGTTATATTATTCTTCCAAGGCTCTTTTAGGCTCGGCAATCAAGAAATATGCCGACGGCGATTCGTGGGCTTCGGTATTTACCAACGTGGCTGGCGAATATCTCGTAAGCGACGGGCAATATCTGTATTACGCGAAAAATACGCTTATAGACACAAAAGACAGCAACGGCGTATACAGAATAAGTTTAAGCGGGGACGGCGCGCTTCCGCAAAGATTAGTCAAAAATAAAGCGGCGTATCTTGCGATAGTAGGAAACGATATTTATTATTCGAATTTAAGCGACGGCAAAAAACTTTATAAAGTTTCTAAAACGGCAAGCGAACTCGATAGCGGAATTAAAGTAAGAAGCGGCGATTTCGCGGACGAAAAAGTAGAATATATCGTAGCCGACGGCAACACGCTTTACTTTAATTCTACGAAAACCGTAGTCGCCGTAGGCGTTGCGGCTGCGATAAGAAAACTCGATTTAACTACGGGCAAAGAAGTCAAACTTACGACCGACTCGGGCAAATACCTTAACAAAATCGGTAATTATATCTATTACGTCAACGGCGATAAACTCACGAGCGAACTCTTCGGCGACGGAATTTATAAGATAAGCGTTTCGATTGCTTCCGATAATAATAACACGGGCGAAAAGGTATTGTCGATATCCGACGGAAACGGCTATTCTTCGCTCGCTTCCGACGGTACGAATTTATATTACTATAAACTCAACGACAAGCATTTTTATAAAAATTCGTTGAACGGTAACTCGGAAGAAGACCTTATGAAGAGTTTCGTTCCGCCCGAACCGGTAATGAAGACCGCATGCTACGCCGAAACGAAAGTATATAACGGCGAAGTTTACTTTATCAACCCGTACGGCGACGGTACGTTGTATAAATATAGTCTTGCTACTAAACGCGTAAACAAGGTTTTTGAAGACAGAGTTTCAAACGTATATTTCTATAACGGGTATATGTATTATTCTACTTGCGTGGCGACTAATTACGCGCTTTTCAGAATGAATCTGCAAACCAAGGAAAGCGAAAAAATCTCTTCCGACCGTTGCGATCATCTTATCTTTGACGGCGAAACGATATATTACGTAAAAGTCGGATCCGTGTGGAATAACTATATTTACAGTATGGGGCTTGACGGCAGCAATCCGACGAAATTGAACGACAAGTCGCAGTGGGTGGCAAGTTTCGAAAGGGTCGGCAACGCGTTTTATTACACGAGCAACCCGAAAGTGGGATATAAAAAGTTGTGCAAATATGATATAACGACAAATAAAGACGTCGATTTGGGTCAGAAAGCAAAATTCGTAGCGGTTGACGGCGATACTTTGTATTTTTACGATCACGACTTAAACGAGTTAAAATCGTGCGATGAAAACGGCAATAACGTTAAAACGCTCGTTACGGGTGTTGATATAAACGAAATTGTCGTAAATAACGGAAAAATCTATTATTCCGATATGAACGGGCAAACTTTCAACGTGTACGATATCGCAAGCGGAAAGACGACTAAAATCGCCGATACCTGCGCGGATGGTATAAGTATAGATAACGGCAAATTGTACTATATAGGAGCGGCTGTGTCGTACACGAACGACTATCCCGCGTTGTCGGATGGCGACGGCAGATTGTATTGTTACGACGGCAACGAGGTAACGAAACTCGCGTAAAAAGCGTAAATTAAAAGCGTGGCGGAGAAGTCTTTTCAGACTTCTCCGCCACGCTCGTTTATACGATTAAGTTAAATTTTGAATTTTTCGAATTTCAGTTTTGCGTAGTCGGGTAAACCGTTTTTGTAACGACTCTTCGGTTCGCCCTGAATAAGCGGCAACGCGTAAGCCGTAAACTTATCGTTAAGCCCGGTTCCGTCGGCGGTTATCCAGTCAAGGGGAATCCGCTTTTCGGCGTTTGCGGTTATCGTTAAAGGCGTTAAACCGTAAGTCGCGGAGTAGGGCGAATCCGATTCGCGTATAAAACAAACCATTTTGTCGGTTTCGCCGTTCGTAGCCGCTTCGACCGCTTTTTGTCCTGCGGTAAAAGTTTCTTCCACGTCGGTGTCCGACGCGCAATGCGCCGCGCAGCGTTGCAGAATATTGAGTTCGATCGCTTTACATTTTACGCCGAGTGTTTTGACGAAATTTTTCAGAACGCCGCAGACTCCGCCGAGTTGAGAGTGCCCGAAATTATCCGTCGCGGAAGCGTCTTCGCCGACGTACGTTCCGTTTGCGTAGCGTATACCTTCCGAAACGGCAACGACGCATTTTTGTTTTTTGTCCACCACGCGTTTTACGTCCGATAAAAACTTATCTTTATCGAAAACGATTTCGGGCAGGTAAATAAGATCCGCGCCTTGTCCGTTTATAGAGGCAAGACTTGCGGCGGCGGTAAGCCAGCCTGCGTCTCTGCCCATTATTTCGACTACGATGACGAGCGGGCTTTCGTAAATATCCGCGTCGCGGTTGATCTCGGCTATCGACGTCGCTATGTATTTTGCCGCGCTGCCGTAACCGGGGCAGTGATCGGTCCCCGCTAAGTCGTTGTCGATAGTTTTCGGAATACCTATAACGTTGACCTCGTAGCCGACTTTCTGCATATATTTCGACACTTTGTCGCAGGTGTCCATCGAGTCGTTGCCGCCGTTATAGAAAAAGTATCTGACGTCGTATTTTTTGAAAACTTCGAGTATGCGTTTATAGTCGGTATCGTCGATTTCGTAATCTTTAAGTTTATATCTTACCGATCCGAATGCCGACGCCGGAGTGTTTTTAAGCGCGAGAATCTCGCTTTCGTCCTCTTTTCGCATATCGAAGAAGTCTTCGTTCAAGATTCCTTTTACGCCGTGATGAGCGCACAGAACGCCCGTAATCGACGGGTTTTTAAGCGCGGCGAGAATTCCGCCCGCTATCCCTGCGTTTATTACCGACGTAGGACCGCCCGACTGCGCGAACACGCATCTTCCTTTAAGATTTTTCATTGGTGTTACTCCGTTAGATTTTCATATGGGTTCATATGGGCATATGCTCTGCCGTAATACTTACTCCGCGGTAATCCCCCCTTCCGGGAGTATGCTCTCCCGTTGAAGCGGGAGAGGTGGCACGCATAGCGTGGCGGAGAGGGGGCGACCTGCCTAGGGGGCTTCGGCTTCGCCTCAGAATGACACTTTGTCATATTCAGCGCGAAACGACGTCCGGAAAGGCAGGTACGTTATCAGCAGAGTTTTGCCGCCATGGCGTACAGATCGTGATCGATGTCCTTTTTCATGGAGAGCGCTTCGGTTATATCGAGGTCGATCGTCTTCTGACCGTGGCATCCGATAACGCGGTTGGTTTTACCTTCCATTAAAAGGTTTACGGCGTGTACGCCGAACTTCGCCGCGAGCATTCTGTCCGCCATAGAGGGCGAACCGCCGCGTTGAATGTGCCCGAGAGTGGTAACTTTTACGTCAGTACCCGAAATAACGGAAACTATCGTCTTGATTTCGTTTTCGTTGCCCGCGCCTTCGGCGAGAACGATGATGTTAGCCGTCTTGCCGTGTTCGCGATTTTTCTTTATTTCGTTGGCGATTTTCTGGATGTCGTACGGGACTTCGGGAACGAGAATGTATTCCGCGCCGCCGCAAATACCCGCGTATAAGGCGATATCGCCGCATCTTCTGCCCATAACCTTAACGAGCGAAACTCTGTCGTGCGAAGTCATTGTGTCGCGAAGGGCGTTGATTGCCCATAGAACCGTGTTGACCGCCGTGTCGAAACCGAGCGTGTAATCGGTATAAGCAAGGTCGTTGTCGATAGTGCCGGGTATGCCTACGACGTTTATCCCTTGTTCGTCCGAAAGACATTTCGCGCCCGTGAACGAACCGTCGCCGCCGATGACTACCAAGCCTTCTACGCCGAGTTTTTTAAGATTGTCAGCCGCTACTTTTCTTACAGCGGGGTCTTTGAATTCAAGGCATCTCGCGGTTTTGAGAATAGTGCCGCCGCGCTGAATAATGTCGCACACCGAGTGCGAATCCATTTTTACTATTTCGTTGTTTACGAGTCCGTTGTAGCCGCGGTCTACGCCGTAGACTTCGAGCCCCGCGTTAAGCGCGCTTCTTACCACCGCTCTTATGCAGGCGTTCATGCCGGGGGCGTCGCCGCCGCTCGTTAAAATTGCGATTTTTTTCATAATTTATATCCTCCGTTGAAAATTTACGCTTTGAAAAATTTGATTTTATCTTCGTCTACTATCGACATCAACTCGTTTACGAGTCCGCGACAGTTTCTGACTTTTTTATCCATTTTATAGTTTTTGCCGTTGATTTTGAAATATACCGTTATCTCTCCGGGGTAGGTCGCGAGTACGTCTATAAGTTCGTCTTTGAGATGCTCGGTGTTTTCGTCGAGAATGATACCCAAGAATTCGCGTTGCTGCTTTTCCTGCGGTTTCGCTTCGGCGGTTTGTTCTTCGCTTACGCCTTCGGCAAAATCGACCGAAACCGAAACTTTGTTGTCGTCGCGTATCTGCAATCTGCCTTTAATCTTTATAAGTTGTTCTTCGTGCAATAAAGTCTGATATTTTTCGTACTTTTTGGGGAAGAATACGCACTCTATCGCGCCGTAACGGTCTTCTACGGTAACGAAATTCATCGTCGAGCCCGATTTGGTGTTTATCTTGGTAACGCCCGTAATAATGCCGCCGAGGTACACCTGCATGTCGTTTTTAACGTCGGTAAAGACTTCGTTTCCGTCCTCGTCTTCTTCGGTGTTCTGCAAAAAACTCGTATTGAAGGTGCAATCTCTGAATTTGTCGGCGTAACCGTCGAGCGGGTGCCCCGAAACGTATACGCCTACCACGCTTTTTTCAAGCGAAAGTTTGGTTTTGTGGTCGTATTCGTTCAGTTTGGGGTAGGTTACCGTAAAAGTGGCGTCTTCTTTTAACACGTCGCCGAAAAGGCTCATCTGATTGCTTTCGCGTTGCTTCGCGATGAGCGAAACTCTTTCGATTAACTGTTCGCTCATGCCGATCATCTGCGTTCTGTACAGTCCGAACGCGTCGAACGCGCCTGCGTAGATAAGATTTTCGACCAAACGCTTGTTAAGCACTTTGCTTTCGCAGCGCGAAATGAAGTTTTCGAAAGACGTGTATCTGCCGTGCAGGTTTCTTTCCGCTACGATCGAGTCTATCGCCGAAAGTCCTATGCCTTTGATAGCGGCAAGTCCGTAACGGATTTTTTTATTTTTGACGGTAAAGAAGCCTACGCTTTCGTTTATATCGGGCGGAAGAACGGCGATATTTTCTTCTTTCGCGTAAGAGATGTAGTTTCGTATTTCGTCGATGTTCGTTATGCGGTTATTAAGTACCGCGGTAAGAAATTCGGCTTCGTAGTAGGTTTTCAGATACGCCGTCTGGTAGGTTACCAGCGAGTACGCCGCCGCGTGAGATTTGTTGAAGGCGTATTTTGCGAAGTCCTTCATTTCGTTCCATATCGCGTGCGCGACTTCTTCGGGTACTCCGCGTTTTAAGCAGCCGTCGATCGCGGTCGAAACTTTGCCGTGGTCGACCGTTTCGGGCTTGCCGTGAATGAAGATGACTTCTTCCTTTACCATGTCGTCGACTTTCTTTTTGCCCATCATACGGCGAACCATATCCGCCTGACCGAGCGTATACCCCGCGAGAGCCTGAACGATTTTCATAACCTGTTCCTGATACACTATACAGCCGTAAGTCTGTTTGAGTATGGGTTCGAGCAGCGGGTGAGCGTAAGACACGAGTCCGGGGTTGTGCTTGCACTTTATGAATTTGGGTATGGAGTCCATAGGACCGGGGCGGTAAAGCGAAACCGCCGCGACTATATCTTCTATGCAGGTCGGTTTGAGTTCTCGAAGGAAGCGTTGGAAGCCTCCCGATTCTACCTGAAACACGGCTTTCGTGTTGCCCGTCGAAAGCATCGCGAAAACTTTCGGGTCGTCGTAAGACGAGTGGTCGAAGTCTATCTCTACGCCGTGGTTTTGTTTGACGTATTCGATAGCCATCTTGATATCGGACAAGTTTCGTAAACCTAAAAAGTCCATTTTCAGGAATCCGAGGTGTTCGAGTTCTACGCCCGTGTATTGGCTCGTGATATCTTCGCCGTTTCTGCCGAGCGGCATATGCTGATCGAGTATATCCGCGCCGATTATAACGCCGCAGGCGTGCGTGCTTGCCTGTCTCGGCATATCTTCGAGTTTTATCGCAATGTCCACGACCCTTCTTATTTCGGGGTCTTCGTTGTACATTTCGATAAGGTCTTTTACCGAATAGTCCACGCCGTAGTCCTTGTCGGTTTCTTTCGGGTGGTATTTCCCGAATACTTTCATTAAGATATTCGGGCGTTTAAGGTCAAATTCGTCGCCTTTGGCGTTTCTCGCGACCATTTTGTTGGGGATTGCTTTCGTAACTCTGTCGGCTTCGGAGTAGGGGAGTTTAAGCACTCTCGCGACGTCTTTTACGGCGTTTTTCGCCGCCATCGTGCCGAACGTTACTATTTTGCATACTCTGTCGTAGCCGTATTTGCGGCGAACGTATTCTATTACTTCCTGACGGCGGCTATCTTCGAAGTCTACGTCGAAATCGGGCGCGGATACGCGCTCGGGGTTTAAGAAACGCTCGAAGTAAAGGTCGTATTTGAGCGGATCAATATTGGTTATACCTATAAGATAGGCGACTATCGAGCCTGCGCCCGAACCACGCCCCGGACCTACGGAAATGCCCATATTGCGCGCGGCGTTTATATAGTCCCAGACTATCAGGAAGTACTCTATAAAGCCCTGTTTCTGAATTACCGCGAGTTCGCTCTCTATACGGTCGCGTATTTCGGGAGTTTCTTTGCCGTACTTCTTTTTTACGCCTTCGTCTATTAGTTTACGGATATAAACTGTCGGCTCTTCTCCCGTATCGGGGTGGTAGTGCGGGAACATATAATGCCCGTATACGAACCCGAAATTGCACTTGTCCACGATTTCCATGGTGTTGGTAATCGCTTCGGGAGTGTCTGCGAAAAGGGCGGACATCTCTTCTTCAGTTTTAAGATAGAACTCGTCGCAGGGGAATCTCATACGGTTGGGGTCGTTGTAGTCCGCCGCCGTCTGAACGCATAAAAGAACGTCCTGCGATTTCGCGTCTTCTTTATCGACGTAGTGCACGTCGTTGGTCGCGACGAGTTTGATATTATATTTCTTCGCGTAGATGCGCAGGTATTTGTTGACTTCCGTCTGTTCGGGAATACCGTGATCCTGCATTTCGAGATAGAAATCTTCTCCGAACAGATTTTTATACCATAAAACGAGTTTTTCCGCTTCGTCGAATTGTCTTGCGGTAATCGCCCTCGGAATTTCGCCGGCAAGACACGCCGAAAGACAGATAAGCCCTTCGTGGTGTTCTTCAAGTACCTTGTGGTCTATTCTCGGCTTGTAGTGGAATCCGTCGCGGAAAGCGACAGCGTTAAGATAGGCTATGTTTTTATAACCTTCTTCGTTTTTGCACAGAAGCACGAGGTGGTTAAGCGTCTGCTTGCCGTTATGATTGTAAAGGTCTTCGGCAAGGTAAAATTCCGTGCCGATTATCGCCTTTATTCCTGCTTTGTCGCAGGCGTCGAAAAACGCGACCGCGCCGTACATGTTTCCGTGGTCGGTTATCGCGAGAGCGGGCATACCGAGAGATTTCGCGCGTTTGGTAACGGCAGAAATTCTCGCCGCTCCGTCGAGAATACTGTATTCGGTATGAACGTGTAAGTGTACGAAATTTCCCATAGTGAATCCTGTCGTTTTTATCGTGTTGCCGGACTGTTTTCCGCCGTCGATTTGCTCTTTCGTAACGTCGGAACGCTCGCTCCGAAAGGGGTGGTTTGACTGTCGCTTAGTCCATAAAGTTTATGATTATATCGTTCTGCACGAATAAATATTCGGGCTTAATGGCTAACGAACCATCCGTTATATCTAAATATTTTTCCGATATTTTGATTTTATCGGCGTATTTTTGCCTGAAATTTGCGTTGAAACGTTTTTCGAAGTCGGCAAAATTTATTCCGTCGGTCGTGCGAAGGGCGAGCATTATATATTCGAATTCTCTCTCGTCGCCCTCGATTTCTTCCGAGAATATTTCGGCGACTTTGCCGCGAAGTATGCACGCGACGTATTCGTCGATTTTTTCGGTGTTGGTAAACCGCCTTTCGCCTATAAACGACGAAGCCGAAACCCCGAAGCCGATATATTGTCCGCGCTTCCAGTAATTCATATTGTGGCGGGAATAATATCCGTCTTTCGCGAAATTCGACACTTCGTAGCGGTCAAATCCGTTTTCTTTAAGATAGGCGACCGCTCCGTCGTATAAATCGGCTACTTCGTCCGCGTCGGGCAAATCGCCGTTTAAGTACTTGCCGTACATAATCGTGCCTTCTTCGGGTTTCAAAGCGTAACACGAAATATGTTTCGCTCCGCCTTTAATCGCAAGGTCGATAGTCGCTTTCACGTCGGCAAGAGTCTGATCTTCAAGCCCTATCATTACGTCCGCGCTTAAATTTTCGCCGCGTAAAAGTTCGCAGGCGTAGAGAAAATCTTCGGCGGTGTGTATACGGTTGAGTTTGCGCAGCATATTATCGTCCGCGCTTTGCAGCCCTATGCTGAAACGGTTGAAGCCCGCTTTTTTGTAGGCTTTCACCTTTTCGGGCGAGAGCGTGTCGGGGTTAATTTCGAGCGTAATTTCCGCGCCGTCGGCTATTTTGTATAACCTTTTGAGTTGACGCATCGCGCCGACTATATATTTTTCGTCTACGAAAGACGGCGTTCCGCCGCCGAAGTATACGGTGTCGAAAGTATAATCTTTCAGAGTTTCGGCTCTGCCTTTCATCTCTTTGTACAGGCAACCGAAATATATTTCCGCTTTGCCGATTTCTCTCGGATAAGAGGCGAAGTCGCAATAAATGCACTTGCTCTTGCAAAACGGCACGTGTACGTAAATTCCGCTCATATTATTTGTCCGAACTGTCGATTTTGAGTATAGACATAAACGCTTCGCTCGGGACTTCCACCGATCCGAGTTGCCGCATTTTCTTTTTGCCTTCTTTCTGCTTTTCGAGAAGTTTCTTCTTTCTCGTTATGTCGCCGCCGTAGCATTTCGCGAGAACGTCTTTGCGGAGCGCTTTAATCGTTTCCCTTGCGATTACTTTCCCGCCGACCGCAGCCTGAACGGGAATTTCGAACATCTGGCGGGGGATAACCTCTTTCAGTCTTTCCGCCAACGCTCTGCCTCTTGCGTAGGCTTTGTCTTTGTGTACGATTATCGAAAGCGCGTCGCAGACGTCGCCGTTAAGCAACATATCGAGTTTTACGAGTTCGCTCCTTTCGTAACCGGACAATTCGTAGTCGAAAGAAGCGTAACCCCTCGTGCGGCTTTTAAGTCCGTCGAAAAAGTCGAAAATAATTTCGTTCAACGGGAGTTTGTAATTGAGTTTTACGCGCTTGGAGTCGAGATAGGTCATATCCGTGAATACTCCGCGCTTTTCCTGACACAGGTCCATTATCGCGCCGACGTAATCGGGCGGGGTGTATATATCCGCCGTGATAATCGGTTCTTCGCAGTAGTCTATATAAGAAACGTCGGGGAAACGGCTGGGGTTGTCAACGATTAAAACCGAGCCGTCGGTCTTGTGTACCCTGTACGAAACCGACGGGGCGGTGGTGATTATTTCAAGGTCGAACTCTCTTTCGATACGCTCCTGAATTATCTCCATATGGAGAAGCCCTAAAAAACCGCAGCGGAAGCCGAAACCGAGCGCGTCGGAATTGTCGGGTTCGAACGTTAAAGACGCGTCGTTGAGTTTGAGTTTGAGAAGCGCCTCTTTAAGGTCGTTGAATTTGCTTCCGTCAAGCGGGTATATACCCGAAAATACGACGGGTTGAACTTTTTTATATCCCGGCAACGGGTTGGCGGCGGGGTTGTTCGCGTCGGTAATCGTGTCGCCGACGGAAACGTCTTCTATGCTCTTGATGCTTGCCGCTATATAGCCGACTTCGCCCGAAGAAAGTGTGCGTTTGGGTACGAGATGCGGGTTGAACGTTCCTACTTCCGTAACGTCGAATTGTTTGCTTCCGTTAAAGGTTTTAATTCTCGTGCCTACGCCTACCGTACCGTCCATTATGCGAACGAAACAGATTACGCCCTTGAAGTTGTCGTAATAACTGTCGAAGATAAGGGCGGAAAGGGGCGCGTCGTCGTCGCCGACGGGCGGGGGAACGAGTTTTACCACCTGTTCTAAAACCTGATCGATATTTATTCCGTTTTTAGCCGAAATTCTCGGAGCGTGCTCGCCGTCGAGCCCTATAACGTCCTCGATTTCTTTCGCCGTACCTTCGGGGTCTGCGGAAGCGAGATCGATTTTGTTTATGACGGGAACGATTTCAAGGTTGTTGTCGAGCGCGAGATAGCAGTTTGCAAGGGTTTGCGCCTCTATGCCCTGAGTGGCGTCGACTATCAGAATCGCGCCTTCGCACGCGGCAAGGGATCTCGAAACTTCGTACGTAAAGTCCACGTGTCCGGGGGTGTCGATAAGATTGAAAATATAATCTTTGCCGTCGCTCGCTTTGTACGCCATTCTCACGGGCGTGAGTTTTATGGTGATACCTCTTTCGCGCTCCAGATCCATAGAGTCGAGAAGTTGGTCTTCCATATCGCGTTCGGCAACCTGCCCCGTCATTTCCATAATGCGGTCGGCAAGGGTAGACTTACCGTGGTCGATATGCGCGACTATGCAAAAATTTCTGATATTGTCTTTGGCTTGTTTTGCCACAGGCGAATACTCCTTAAAAAGTTGATAATACTTCAAGTTTATATTATATATAAAAATTTGGAATTTTGCAAGTTATTTACGGTACATAATTTATATAAAAGTTCGGTTGAAATCATTGACAAAATCTTTTCGGCAGTGGTACAATACGCTCGGAAAAAACGAATTCTAACGTCATCGCGAGCGTAGCGTGGCGATCCCGAAGATTGGAGTGTGTCCGCCTATGTAGCCGCTCCGCCCATTATTGCGGGGTAGATGTCCCCGATGAAACGGGGAAAATGTCGCATAGCGACAAAAGGGGGGCGACCCT
>OLYC01001757.1_pt1 | contig 14032 bp, 19 predicted proteins | sample 1674271 | NCBI WGS metagenome assembly OLYC01 (sample SAMEA103958154, study PRJEB25191) | human gut metagenome
GGAGGCCGCCGGCCAGCGGGGCCGGATCCTCCAGCCCTGCGTTGAAGCGTGTGGCGGGGTTCAGTACGATATGGCCCGCCGCCGCCAGCTTCTTTTCCACCTCTCGGAACTTGGCTTTATAACGCCTGTCCCCGGTGATCTTGCCTGATATGTAGATTTTCACAGAAAACCCTCCTATTCGTTGAAAATCTCGAAATACTCCTGGTATGGGTAACCGCTGATCTCATGCCACCCGCTCCGGCAGGTGGATCCGTCGTCGAACTTATACAGCACGGCGCCCTTTCTCGCTTTCGGGTCCTTTCTCCAGCTGGACGCAGGCACGGCGGTGTATGTGATTTCCGGCTTGTCCATGTTCTGCGTTTTGCTGTACCGCTTCCCGCGCTTGCCGATCTCTCTGTACCTCTCCATGGTGGAACGGCTTTCTTTCATCAGGTAGGCGGCCAGCTTGTAGTGGTTGCCGCGCCTGTCCATAGGCTTGAAGCTGATACCTCCGCCGCCTCTTGGGACATTCTCCCACGCCTCCGTGATGATCTCCGGATCCATGCGGGAAATGATAACGTGTATGTGCGGGTTGGTCATGCGCTTGGTTTCTATGACCACCACGGCCTTGAACGTGATCCCGCGCTTTTTGCAGAGTTTCCGCAGGTTCCGCAGAAAGGCGGCCTTGTTCTCCAGGATCTCCTCGAAAGAACTGTCCTTGACGTAGTAGTGTAGAACGGCGTGGAGATCCCTATGGCCGAAATTGGCGTTTATATCCCAGCGCAGGTGTTCCTCTGCCACCCGCTCGTTGATCCGCTCCTGCTTCTCGGTGGTGTGTCCGGTATTTGGGCCGCGCTTCACTCCTTTGGTGTGAACCCGGAAAGATTGCATTTTCTTGTGTTCGACACACGGACCAGCTTTCACCACCCTATGAACGTAGGCCATGGGTGCCTCCTTTTCTGCTGCTGGTCACTTTACTAATCACTCTTACCGGCGCTATACGGGGCCGTGGCCCCGTCGCTTTTTCCGGCTTGTATTCCGTCCGGGAACCTGATATAATATAGGTATATCGGACGGTTTTCCGTCGTCTATATTGCCACCTGCGCCGTGTTGACAGCACCGGGCGCAGGTGGCTTTCTTTTTATGCCAGGTAATCCTTGGCCATTTCCAACAGTTCCGCCGCGTGTTCCTGGTCAATGATCTTGACCTTGCCGGGCTTCTTCGGATCTGTGTCGATGGCCCAGCACGTTTTCTTTGCCAGTATTTCCCGCTCGTTCAGTTCCTTGTCCAGCCTGCTTTTGTAATAGTCCTGTTCTTTACGCCAGGCCACAAACTCCATTAACTCCTCTGCGGTCATATTTACAGTTACTTCCACGGTGCCCTCCTTACGGCGTGGCCGCTGCTATTCTGTCAGCTGCCATTTGTGCATAGTCGGGGTTGATCTCGCAGCCTATGAAATCGCGCCGCAGGCGCTTGGCCACCACTCCGGTGGTGCCGCTCCCGGCGAACGGATCCAGGACCGTGCCACCCAATGGGCTGCCTGCTAAAATACAGGGTTCAATCAGCTTTTCAGGAAACACGGCAAAATGGGCGCCGCGAAAGCCGTTTGTGCTTACGGTCCACACGTCCCGCTTGTTCCGGCGGCCCGTCTGGTTTTCTCGGTTCCCGTGGCTCTCGCGCTCCACCTGGGCGCTGTTGTCGTGTGCCCGCCCGCCGGTGTAGGCACCGCCGCCGCGGAACGTCCTGGCGTTTCCCTTGGTTGATGTAACGGGTTCGCTGATTGCCGCCGCGTCGAAATAATAGCGTTCCGATTTGGAAAGCAGAAAAATATATTCGTGGCTCTTGGTACAGCGATCCCGGACGCTCTCCGGCATACAGTTGGATTTGTTCCATATAATATCCTGGCGCAAATACCACCCGTCTGCCCGGAGGGCAAAAGCCAGCTGCCAGGGAACGCCGATCAGGTCTTTGTATTTGTAGCCCCGCGGCGTATGCTTTGCCGTGTGGCCGCAGGAATTACGGGTGTTCGTCGGCGGCTGGCTTCCCGATCTGGTGGCGTAACTGTCGCCCATGTTCACCCATAGGGTTCCGTCTGCCCGCAGAACCCGCCGGACCTCACGGAAAACGGAAACCAGCGATTGCAGGTATTCCTCCACGCTGGCCTCGTTTCCGATTTGACCCGCCGCGCCATAATCTCGCAAATTATAGTAGGGCGGGGAGGTGACGCAGGTATGGACGCTTTCGGGCGGTAAATGCCGCAGTTGCTCCAGCGCGTCGCCCGTCAGGATTATTTCAGCCATTGGCGGGTGCCTCCTTTCGGAGATCCGCCACTATGTTTTCAATGGTGGCTGCTATGTAGTCCACCTCTTGCGCTGTATTTTCTTCTCCCAATGTAATGCGGATCGCTCCGTATGCGTCCCGCCGTGATAGTCCCATGGCGGTCAATACATGGCTCGGTTCTCCGCTGCCAGACGTGCAGGCAGAACCGGCAGAAACGCAAACCCCAGCCAGGTCCAGCATAAGGACCATTGTTTCACCCTCAATGCCCGCAAAGGAACAGTTGATATTCCCAGGCAAGCGGGCTTCCATGCTCCCATATATGCGGTTTCCTTGGATTTCCCCAATGCGCTGCAGCAGGCGATTACGCAAGCCCCTTACGGTGTTCGCGCTGTCCTCCATATTCTCGCAAGCTGTACGCATAGCCGCCGCCATGCCAGCAATAGCTGGGACATTCTCCGTTCCAGGACGGCGCCCCCGTTCTTGCCCGCCGCCGTATAGGAGCGGATCCAGCTGCACCCCCTGGCGGCAATACAGGACGCCTATACCTTTCGGGCCGCCGAACTTGTGCGCGGAAAGGGAAAGCATATCGACGCCCATTTTTTGAACGTCCACGGGAATATGGCCAATGGCCTGCACCGCGTCTGTGTGGAACACGGTTAGCTTGCTTCCATGTTTTCGGATTTCCTTAGATATTTCCTGAATGGGTTGCAGCGTTCCAACCTCATTATTTGCGGCCATAACCGTGACCATGTTCGTGGTGCTGCTCACACGCCGCCCAATCTCTGCGGGATCTATGATCCCATTTGTTCCCGGTGCTACCAGAACAGCGCGGCGTGTTCCGCTTCTCTCCATGGCCTCCAGCGTGTGCAGGACGGCGTGATGTTCAAAGGCAGAGGCCACCACGTCGCCGGCGCCGTACCTCGCTGCACGAATGGCCCAGTTGTCTGCCTCGCTGCCTCCAGAGGTGAAATACACCTCCGCCGGACGACAATTTAACAATTCTGCAATCGCTTTCCGTGCGCTTTCCATTTTTGCAGACGCCAGGCGCCCCAATGCGTGTATGCTTGACGGGTTTCCGAAATCCTCCAGCGCCTCGATCATGGCCTCTTTGGCTTCTGGCCTCATGGGTGTGGTAGCCGCGTGATCCGCGTAAACTTTCATTTTGCCGGTTCCTCCTCGGTGGCGTAATATTTCGATACGCGGCGTTTTCTCCCGCAACTCCAGCAAGTTCCTTTCTCTGGCTTTTCGTTGCAGGCTTCCGCCGGCTGCTCCATAGTGAAGTCTTTCCCCAGTCTGGCCACGCAGTCCTCGCACAACAGTTTTGGCGCGGCGGTGTCGAAAAGATCATCTTCCCAGCCCACGCCGATATAATCAAGAACACGCCCCCAGCCGTACCATTCGCCATTTTCGTCTTGGCAAATATGCTTCATCCACATTTCCCACTCTCCAGGGCTGGTATAGCGCAGGCGGTCAAATCTGTGCGGCCTACTCTCGATATGAACCCCAAACCCGCACATTGAACAGCCTGTTCTCTGCGCTTTGGTGGTCCGCAGTTGTCCCTCCGGTTCCGCTCCGTTATGCTCCTCCTTGTAGGCGTCAATTTCCTGCTCCGTCATTTCCAACGGGTCGCGGACGATTTCGCCATAGATTTCTGGCACGATTGTTTCCAGGTGGATAGGATCACCATATAACAGGCTTCCGTCCTCATTTTCTCCGGTGATCGGCTTAAACTCCTGCCAATGCTCTTGGTAATATTCCTCCATTTCCAGCGCCAGGGTCAAAATGTCCTGCCGTGTGAAAATCGCAAAGGGTGCGGATCTCTTGGTATCTTTGCTAATGTAATTGCAGCCGTTCAGCATAAGCGCCTTTTGTCTGCGGCCTCCCTCGGAGGCCATAAGCCCCATATACGGAAACCGCCGGCTGCTCCTGGCGTAATCGTTGCACGGCTTTTCTTTCAGGTAATAACAGCACAGGTCTGAAACCTTGAACGGGGCCGTTTGGTAGTTCGTCCCGTATTTTTCATTTTCCGGCCCGCCGAACTTCTCCAGCCACTTTTGGCTCATTTTCATTCTGGTGTTTTTCCTATACCCGCCGTATGCGCCCGTTTCGCCTGTCATAATTGCGTGGCGCACAGTCGCGTTTTTCTCTGACGGGTGCTGCAGTAGGCTGATTTTCCCGGCAATTTCTTTTGAAAGAACAGGGAACCCGTGTTCTTTGATAACCTCAATTTTTGTGTACGGGCGATCTTTTGGCCCGTTTGCGGGGCGCAGGGCACGGATCCCCAGCGCCTTGTGAACTTTTTGTATGCTGCGATCCTCCAGCATTGAAACCGATGTGCCCGGCACATCGATCCCGATTGACCGGAGGAAAAGAAACAGCGTAATACTATCCAGCCCGCCGACGGCTACATAGCACATTCCCGCCACGTCAGGGTGGTTGTAGAACTCCCACGCCCTGCGGGCTGCATACGCCTTTTTGAAAGCGTAATCCTGTTTCATCTTTGCAATAAAGTCTTTGACCTTTTCCGGGTTATTCTGATCCCACTTCATTCTTTCTCCTCCAATTTCGCCGCCAGGGCCTCAATGGTGGCCGCCGCTTCCTCCAGTTCCGTGGCCAGGAGGTTCCGACCAAAACGGTCCCGCTGGTGCATGGCCTCCAGGCGGAGGTCTGCGGCCTGCCGCTTATATGGGTTCGTGCTGTCGGTCTTAACCGGGCCGCTGCCGGTGTATGCCCGTTTCAGCCACCAGGTAGGGCTATTCCGTTCAGCTTGGTGGGCGCAGTTTTCAGCGTCGCAGTTCTCCGCGTCGCAGCTGTCACAAAATACCCGGTGGAAATCGTCGTCCCACGGGCCGGACAGGATAGGGAGGGCGCCCAGGAAGTCCCCCAGGGCCTCCGGGGAGGCCGTGATCCTTTCAAAGTTATTCACCGCCCGGCCTCCTCTTTGTGGAGGTCCACACCCTCCAGGGCGTTCCACACGGCCCGCTCCCATTCCTTTGCCCAGCCGGAACAGGCTTTCCGTACTGCGTTAATCACCACGGCCTCGCCGTCGGCCTCCCACAGCAGGCGATCCTTGTCGATCACGTCCGCGCCGATATGCTCCGCCGGATCCCGCTCGATCATGTCCACCAGGTACAGGGGAACGCCCCAGCAGGCACCGCCGCCGGGCGGCTGGTAAATCTGGAACCCCTGCATAATCACCGGCACCATGGTGACCTCCTCGCCGCGGTCACCGCCGCGCCAGTGGTCCATATCGTCCGCCGCCGTTTCTCTCAAAACCAGCTGCGGCTCCGTGTCCTTAATGATCGACGTGGGCATATCTCGCTCCGGGATCATGCCCATGTGTTCCACGATGGTGGCCAGCACCTTGCGCGGCAGCAGGGCGCGGTTGGCCATGGCAAACCAGTGATCCGTGTAAATGGCCACGTCGTTGCCGGTGTTCAGGACGGTGTACCCGCCCGCTTTGTAGGCTCTTTTGATGGCGCGGATCAGCCCGCCCTCGTTAATCAGCATTTGAAACCCTCCTTTTATATAAGGTGCGGCATAGGCACCGGCCTTTCCTCCTTGTCGGCCCTCCACACCTCTGCGTCCCGTATTTCTGTCCAGTCACAGCCCCAAACCTCCGCCGCGTTCAGCAGGGCGGCAAAATTGGAACCGTGCGGCACCACGACGGTGCCATATTTCCGGCTTACCACTCTGGCGCAGCCGCTGGCCTGCCAGCGTTCCCGCCGTGCCCGCTCCGTCACAGACGTTTCATACTTGCGGGCGGCCTCGCGGGTTACACCCCGCCCCAGGCGTTCACCGTACATTCCCATCTTTCCATGGCCTCCTTGACTGCCTTGGAGTAGTCGGTGGAGGTGATCCCGCTGTCCCATGCGCTTCTCGCGCCGCCCTCGCCCATGTTGTAGGCCATGGCGGCCTTTTCGACGCTGCCATACTTGGCCAGATACAGGCCCAGTTTGTAGCAGCCGCCCGCGATATTCCCGGAGGCGGTGGTGGGATCCAGCCCCGTGGCCGCCTGGATCTCCGCATGGTAGGAACCGCCGGGGCCTGGGTTTAACTGCATGATCCCCACCTCACCAGAGGCGCCCACGGCGTCCATGTCGAAATTGCTTTCCGTCTGTGCCACCGCCAGGGCCAGAGGATAGGGGCAGCCGTATTCCTCGCAGTACGTCCTCATGTAGTCCTGCCATTCGTATGGCATTGGAACCGCCATGGAGAAATAGCCCTGCGCCAGCAGCGCCTCCTCGATCTTTTCCGTTTCCTGCGGGTCCTCCATGTATTCCTCCTCCGCCGCCGCGTTGAACAGCAATTCCGTGGGCAGGATTGCCGCCGGTGCCGCCGACGCTTCCGGCGCGGCAGGTTCCGCCGCCGGTTCCTCGCTATACGCCTTGGCCACCATGACCACGCAGACGGCAACGAACAGCGCCAGGGCGATAAAGGCCAGAACCTTATTGCGTCGGCGGGCTTTGCGCTCCCGCTCCGCCGCGCGGGCGGTTCTGCGCTCCTTGGCCGCCTTGATCTCCGCCGCGGCCTGTTTCAACTCACGGGCGGACACCGCCGCCCGGTAAACGGCCAGATCGTCCTCCACGGCAGAGATCCGCACCCCCTGGGTGGTCTGCTCGGTGGTGATGGCCGCCACGTCCTGCTCCAGCTTGTCCACGCGCCGCTCCATGCGGCGGGCGTATTTTTCGCCTTTCTGGCTCATTTCTTCGTTACCTCCTTTTTTCTGGTGGCCCGCCCGGTCACCTCATAGGTGATACCGAACCGGCGGCGTCCGCACTCCGAACAGGTGATTTTCTCACACCTCTGCGCGACGGGTTTTACAGTCTTACCCCTGGCCTCCAGATCGATGGCGCAGGGCAAACATAACAGCTTTGTCATTCGTCCGTGCCCCTTTCGTCAATATGGGCGGCGCACATATCAGCCTCATGCAGCCGCCACACCCATGGCGTTGCGTCCATGGCCGCGGACAGGTCCCGCAGGTCTGTACGGGCCGCCGTGTCATAGGCTCCCATGTGCCAGCGGATTGCCAGGGCTTCGTGATCCTCCAGCCGGATAAACCGGGCGATCTGGTACAGGCTCTTTTCTCCGTGCCCCAGGGGGAGGGGATCCCGGAACGTATAACCCAGGTAGTCCTCCCACACACCCGTTTCCTGGTTCCTGCGGCGTTTTCTTTCAATGTGGTACACGCCTGCCTTGCACACGTCATGCAGCAGCCCCAGGATCGCCACGGTTTCCTCCTCCTGCTCGGAGATGGGGGCAGGCCCCAGCGCGTCCCTGGGCGTCAGGTCGCGGATCGTGATTTCCCGCAGACGACGGTAAACGTTCAGGCTGTGAATAACCAGTCCACCGGGGAAAGCGCCGTGGTGCTTGGCTCCCGCCGGGGCCTCGAAAAAGTCCGTTTCATTCTCCAGCCGCTCCAGCAGTTCCTCCGCACCGGCGCGGTGTACGCTGGCCAGAAACAGATCCTTAAAATGCTGGCCCATGGTTTGCAGGCCGTTTCTTTCTAAAAAATCAGACATTTGCCGTTCCTCCTATGCTTCCGGGGCTTCGTTGCCCCAGGCGTCCCAGCCGTCAGCCCTCTGGCGGGCGAACATTTCCAGCCTGGGCACGTCGCCCAGCAGTTCCACGATCCGCTGTCTGGTTTCGTCCGGCTTCTTGCTGTGCCCCTCGAACGGGGCTTCTATAATCTGGTGGACATTGTGGGCGCGGATCTGCGTCTTTGCCTTAAATCCCGGCGTGACACCCAGCAGGCAAACCTCCGCATTTGCGCGGGTATAGGCGCCCATGCCCATGAAATTGCCGCCGTTCTTCCGGTTCTTTTTGACCCACACGAAAGCCGCGGTTTTGTATGTAAAGCCCCACGCCTCCATGACCTTTATGGCCTCCGTGATATTGGGGAACGTTGCCCACATAAAGCAGGCCGCCCCCCCCTCGGACGATTTCGCGCACCGGCAGGGCGCATATTTCCGCGGTGGTCATGGTGGGGTAATGCTTCACGGCGGTGCCGCGGGCCTTTGCGGTGGCTCCGGCCTGCTGGTATGCCCACGGCGGATCCGCATAGATCACGCTGTACTGTTTGGCGGGGAGGGGGATATGGTCAGGCATGGCCGTTCACCTCCCGCTTTCCGCTGGTGGCTTGATCTGCCACGAAATAAAGGGCCTCCACGTTTGAAAATGTTGTAGCCCGTGCCAGCCCCTCCGCCTCCGCAATCATCAGATCCGCGTCAAGCCCTAATGTTTCAGCCGCAGCCCTGACGGCCTTTTCCGCCTCCATGTATTCGTTGATTGCGGCCAGCTGCGGGGAGGTGTAGGCCGTCACCAGGGCCGCGGTCATGTCGTTACGCTCTGCCATGTGCCTGCCGCCTCCTCTCCATGGCGGTGGTGACTTCCTCCACCATGCCGCGCTCCCGCAGGCCCTCAACGGAAAGGCGGTGCGCCTCATGGTACAGCTGCCCGCCCGCTGCGTCTTGCGTCGTGATCGTCAGGATCGGGTGCCCCAGGGAGGAGGAAAGAAACGCTTTCGTGTGGCCGTCGTCCGTCGTCCATTCCAGCCAGTAGTCCGGGCGGCCATTCGCTTTCTGGAAATCCACGCGGCGCATACCCGGCAGGGGCTTGTATGTCGCCACCAGATTGTAAAGGCTGGTTTTGTTTGCTTTCAGCCTCAACACGGGGCCACCTCCGTTCTGTACCATTCCAGGATCCGCTTGGCGTACTTCTTGCGGATCCGCTTCTTTTTGGTGTGGCGGTAGCGGTTATAAAGCGGGCGGTTGTCAACCGACGCCCAGCGCAGCGCCATTTCCATTTCCTGCTGTGCTGCCACCTCCGCCGCCACCCGCTGGATCCATCTGCAGAAACTGTTTACCGTGGTCAGAACGCCCGCCGTAATCTCGCGGATCGCCTTGGCCAGTTCCTCACAGTTCGCCGTGGCCTGCTCCGTGTTTATGCCCATCTGTGGCACCAGCATGGTGTTTTCATTCATGTGGAAAGCCCTCCCCATTCTCCCAGCCCAGCAGGATATGGTGGGCCAGGTCGTTCATGTCGCGCCGCGCTTCCTCCAGCGCCAGCAATTTGTGGTAGGAGATCCCGGCGGCCTCCAGCTTGTCCCGGAAAGCCTTGGCTTGCTCGGTGGCAGCCGCAACCGCCCGCCGTTCTTTTTCTATGTCCTCCGCCGCGTATCTGGCTTTTCGTTCCGCCAGGTTGGCCTCTCCGGCCATGATCTGCTGGCAAAGTTCTTTTGCGCCCTCCAGGGTGAAATACTCATGCCCAGCTGTGTAAATCGTTCGGCCCTTGCCCTTGATGTCATTGGCCGCCACATAGAAAGCCGGGAGGCCGTCCTGCTCTCGCTTCTGATCTTTGCGGATCCAGAACATTACGCCGTCCTGGCGCCCCTCTCGCGTCTGCCCGTCCTTGCACAAGAACTTGATTTCTTTCCTTTTGCCCATCGCGTTGTATCTCCTTTTCAATTCTTCCGTATCAGGTGCCCGCCTGCTGGGGCTTGCCTCTGCGTCGGAGGTTAGCCTGGAAACGGCGCTGCGCCAGTTCCGGGTCATAGGCGGGGCGCTGGTTCCGGTCCAGCTTTTCACCGTCCTGGCCTCTCCGTAATTCTGCGTAGATCGTTTTTCTGGATTTCCCCAGGTGCGTGGCGATCTCCGCCACACTCGCGTAATTGCGCCACGCCTTGGCGATATACTCCCGTTCGGCGGGGCTAATGTATTTTTCGCTCATGGCTTTTTCACCTCCGATTGCGACAAAAAAATAAGAGTAACAAGGGATTTCCCTTTGTTACTCTTATTGATAGCATTTTCGGTATCATGCGATAAGCCCCCTTTTGTTGACAGCTTATAGCATATGTGTTATTATCTCCTTATTTGATAGCATTTATGTTATCAAATAAGGAGGTGACGAACGTGGCCGATTATCGAAGCATGTATCTGCGTCTGGCGGACGAGGTAGAACGGGCGCTGGATATTCTGGATTCCCGGCGAAACGCGGAGCAGCAGGTGTTCCTGACAAAAGCCATGCTGGCGGCGGCCTTGCAGGACTGCGAGGATATTTACGTGGAGACGGAAGAAGAATAAAAACCTGTCATTGCGAGGAGGGCATAAGCCCGACGTGACAATCCGTTTCCAAAGCCTCCCTTGTGTAAAGGGAGGTGGCGCGAAGCGCCGGAGGGATTGTCCGATGGCGCAACAATCCCCCAGTCACCTGCGGTGACAGCCCCCTTTACACAAGGGGGCCAAAAACGGATTTCCTGTTGCGGTGCCCAAAATTTCGCAGCGGCATTTAAGCCGCCGAAATTTTGACCGCTGCCACTCGCTCACCTCGCTTCATCTGCCACAGGCAGCGCTCGGATCGCTCCCCACGCCAGTGACTTCGGTCACCGGTTCGGAATGACATCTCTTTCAACAGCGTGAAGCGAACCGCAACGGTTCGCTTTTCCTTATACCTACTACTTGAAACCTCTGCTTTTCTTTTGTCTCGGCTTGTGCTATACTGCTATTTGTAAGATTATGCGCAAAGGGAGGTCGTCTCCATGTCAGATACCATTGCCGCCATCGCCACGGCGCTGTCGCCCAGCGCCATCGGCATTCTGCGGCTCAGCGGCCCGGACACGAAGGCCGTGCTGGACGCTGTATTTTTCCCCCTGAACGGCAGGCCCATGTCTCAGCAGACACCCCGCACCATGGTGCTGGGCCGGGTGCTGGACGGCGAGGGACGGGTGCTGGACAGCGCCCTATGCGTGCTGTTCCCCGGCCCCGACAGCTACACCGGCGAGGACTGCGCCGAGCTCCACTGCCACGGCTCCCCCGTGGTGCTGACGGAGGGGCTGAAGCTGCTGCTGAACCACGGAGCCCGGCAGGCAAAGGGCGGCGAGTTCACCCAGCGGGCCTTTCTCAACGGCCGGATGGATCTGATGCAGGCGGAGGCCGTGGTGGACGTGATCGACGCGGAGACGGCGCAGGCCGCCCGCAACGCCGCCGGACAGCTGGACGGCGCGCTGAGCCGCACCGTGCAGGCGGTGTACGACACGCTGATGGACGTGACCAGCCGGTTTTACGCCATCGTGGACTACCCCGACGAGGATATCGAGGATCTGAACCGGACGCAGCTGCTGGACGCGCTGGGACGGAGCGAGGCTTCTCTGGCGGCGCTGCTGGACACCTATTCCCGCGGACAGGTGCTGAAAAACGGCGTGCCCACGGTGCTGCTGGGAAAGCCCAACGTGGGCAAATCGTCGCTGCTGAACGCGCTGGTGGGCTATGACCGGGCCATCGTCACCGACGTGGCGGGCACCACCCGTGACACGGTGGAGGAATCGCTGCTGCTGGGTCATGTGCTGCTGCGGCTCACCGACACGGCGGGCATCCGGGAGACGGGCGATGCCGTGGAGCGGCTGGGCGTGGAGCGCAGCCGCAAGGCGGCACAGCGGGCATCCCTGGCGCTGCTGCTGCTGGACGGCTCCGTGCCGCTGGAGCAGCAGGACGAGGAGGCCATGGCCGTGGCGGAAAGCGCGCCCCACCGGCTGGTGGTGGTGAACAAGAGCGACCTGCCCTGTGTGCTGGACAAGGCGGCGCTGGAAAAGCGGTTCGGCAGCGTGCTGGCCGTGTCCGCCAAGACCGGCGCAGGCATGGCGGCGCTGTGCGAGGCCATCGGGGCGCTGTACCCCACCGGGGCGGAGCCTCAGGGCGAGCTGCTGACCAACGCCCGGCAGGCGGATGCGGTGCGCCGGGCGCTGAACTGCGTGAAGAACGCCCACGCCTCGCTGCAATTCGGCATGACGCCGGATGTGGTGCTGACGGATGCGGAGGGCGCGCTGGAGGCGCTGGGCGAATTGAACGGAAAACACATCCGGGAGGATCTGGTGGACACCATCTTTTCCCGGTTCTGCGTGGGAAAGTGAGGAGAGCTATGGACTGGCTGGAATTGAAGATCGACACCGCTCCCGCCGGCATCGACCCGGTGACGGAGATGCTGACCGAGCATGGCGTTACCGGCGTGATCATCGACGATCAGCGGGACTTTCAGGATTTTATGGCCCACAATCAGGCCTATTGGGACTATGTGGACGAGGATCTGGTGAAGGAGAAGGAAAACCTCTGCCGGGTGACGTTCTATGTGGAGAGCTCCCCGGCGGGGTACGGCGCCATCGCCGCCATCCGCATGGCCATGCACGCCATGAAGCAGAAGCACCCCGAGTACGCGCCGCTGCTGCTGACCATGGAGAACGTGAAGGACGAGGACTGGGAGAACAACTGGAAGCAGTTCTATAAGCCCATGGAGATCGGCGAGCGGCTGCTGGTGATCCCCGCGTGGGAGCAGGCCGACCCCAAGGGCCGCGTGACGCTGACGCTGAATCCGGGGCTGACCTTCGGCACCGGCAGCCACGCCACCACCCGGTTGTGCCTGACGGCGCTGGAGAGCCGCATCCACGGCGGCGAACGGGTGCTGGACTTAGGCTGCGGCAGCGGCATTCTGTCCATCGCCGCACTGCGGCTGGGCGCAAAGACCGCCTTTGCCTGCGACATTGACGAGAAGTGCGTCGACGTGGCCTATGAAAACGCCGCACTGAACGGCATCGGCAAAGACCGCCTGACGGTGCGGCAGGGCGACGCCGCGAAAGAAGGCCCGCTGCGCGATGCCATCGGCACAGGCTATGATGTGGTGGTGGCCAACATCGTGGCGGACGTGATCATTTCGCTGGCGCCGCAGGTGCGGCACTTCCTGAAGGAGGACGGCTGGTTCCTGACCTCCGGCATCATCGACGACCGGGCCGACGAGGTGGCCGCCGCGCTGGTGGCCGCCGGATGGAGCATTGTGGAATCCTGCACCAGCGAGGGCTGGTACTGCTATATCTGCCGCTAATGGCGGCGCGAGTGACGAGAGGAGGCTTTTCTCATGAACCAATACGACGTGATCATCATCGGCGCAGGCCCCGGCGGCATTTTCTCCGCCTATGAGCTGGTGCAGCGCAAGCCGGAGTGGAAGGTGGCCGTGCTGGAGGCGGGCAATCCGCTGGAAAAGCGCCACTGCCCCATCGACGGCGTGAAGGTGAAGTCCTGCATCCACTGCAAGACCTGCGCTATCATGAACGGCTTCGGCGGCGCGGGTGCGTTCTCCGACGGCAAGTATAATCTCACCAACGCCTTCGGCGGCACGCTGTACGAGTATATCGGCAAGCAGCAGGCCATGGATCTGATGCGTTATGTGGACGACATCAACATGGCAAACGGCGGCGCCGGCACCAGGCTGTACTCCACCGCCGACAGCGGCTTCAAGCGGCTGTGTTTGCAGAACAACCTGCACCTGCTGGACGCTTCCGTCCGCCATCTGGGCACGGACATCAACTATAAGGTGCTGGAAAACCTCTACGCCCAGCTGAAGGACAAGGTGGAATTCCACTTCCTGTCTCCGGTGAAGGCGCTGACCATCACCGATGGCGGTCTGTACGAGGCCGAGACCGACAAGGGCGCTTTCCGGGGCCGCAAGTGCATCATCTCCGTGGGCCGCAGCGGCAGCAAGTGGATGGAGACGGTGTGTCAGGATCTGAACATCCCCACCAAGTCCAACCGCGTGGATATCGGCGTCCGGGTGGAGCTGCCCGCCGAGGTGTTTGCTCCTATCACCGACGAGCTGTACGAGAGCAAGATCGTCTACAAGACCGAGAAGTATCAGGACAAGGTGCGCACCTTCTGCATGAACCCCAAGGGCGCGGTGGTCAACGAGAACACCAACGGCATCGTCACCGTCAACGGCCACAGCTATGAGGATC
>OLYC01001758.1_pt1 | contig 14029 bp, 13 predicted proteins | sample 1674271 | NCBI WGS metagenome assembly OLYC01 (sample SAMEA103958154, study PRJEB25191) | human gut metagenome
GCGCCCATCTCAATCATACCATCCCGCAGCGCATCCCGCAAGCCCTCCCCGACATTTGCGCCGAAATGACCGGAAACCGAAGAGAAAAAAGGCGCGGAGGCCACGGCCTCCGCGCCTTTTTGCCTGCTTACCCGCGGACGGGGATGAGGTCGCGATAGTGGAGATACATGATCTGTCCGGTGTACGGGTTGATGCCGGGGAGATAGGCGGAGTACACGCATTGGTCCACGGTGGTGCCGGGGGCGGTGGCCAGCAGATTGCTCACACCGGTCAGCTTGCCCGTGATCCAGACGAGATCGCCCGGGTGGAGGCTGGCGTTGGTGCTGTCGAAGGAGGTGTACTCCCCGTCCTCGCGCTCGATCTCCCCTGTGCTGTCATTATAGCTATAGACGTTGCTCACCGGCGCGGCCTGATACCAGCCGATCTGGTGGGCGTAGACGCTGCGCTCCGCTACGATGACCGCCTGCTCGATGGTGCAGGTGCCGTTGGGATTGAGCGTGGTGGCGGTGGTGCCCTTGACAAGATCAAGCGCGTTCATAAACGCCATCGCTTCCTTCGCCCAGCTCTGCACCAGCGCGTTATCCGTGTAGGAGGCGAGCTTGGAGGTGTAGCTGGTGTAGGAATAGCCGGAGTTCTTCTCCACATATTGCAGCGTGCGGCGGAGGAAGGTCGCCATCTGCTGACGGTTCAGGGTGGCGTTGGGGGAGAAGGTGGTCGCCGAGGTGCCGGTGGTGATGCCCGCGGCATAGGCCTTGAGGACGTAGGCGTTGTTCGTGTCGGTGAAGGTGTTCGCGGCGGCGGGCGTGATGCTCTTGCCGGTCAGCGTTTCCGCCAGACGCACCGCAACGGAGCAGAACTGCAGACGACTGATGGGCTTGGTGTAGTCGCTGCCGAGCAGGGCAGTATCGAGCAGATCGTCGTTGAGCGCGAGGTTCACATCGCTTTCAGCCCAGGAGCTGGTCTTGGCGGCGGACTTCTTCGAGAGCGTGAAGGTGCCGGGATACAGCTCGGTGGTGTTCAGCGCCTGCGTTTCCTCCCACTGCAGGGAGGCGTTGGCTTCCGCCTGATACTGCGCGAGGGTCATTCCCGTGCCGGAGGCGTAAACATCCCGTGAGGTCAGATGCTGCTGGAGATAACGGTAGGAGTGGCCGCAGTATTCGCAGCTGAGCCAGTAGACGTGCTCTCCGGCGGCATTCACGCCGATGTAGGCCTCCGCCGTGGGATACTCGCCGTTATCCGAGTGGGCGAGCTTTTCTGTCTTGAGCTCGATCTCCTTATCCGAGTTATGGGGAGCGACATGGTTCGCATTGTACTCGCACTTGCCGCAGATGGAGCAGGAATAGTAATAACGCCGGGCAGATTGGCAGGCCTGCGCGTAGGTGTAAACGCGGTCGGCCGTCCGAATCTGCAGGGTGTACTGGTGGGCGGTGCACCAGTTGTCCTTCGCGGCGGCGTCGCCCGCCTTTTGGGCGGCGTAGACGTCATTGCCGGAGTAGGTCTTGATGGTGTAGGGGATCTTATAGCCGCGCTGGGCCTGGGCTGCCTTGAGCGCGGGCACAGCGGATTCGGGGATATACACCACGGTCTCGGCGGTGTAGAAGGGCAGGTCGCTCTGCCTCTCCCACCGGTATAACCCGGCGATGGGCAGCCAAAGGTAGGAATCCATCGCCTGAATAAACTGATAGACATCCACCTTATCGCTGAGCCAGAGCTCCTTCAAATATTTCGCGTAGCAGATGAAAAAGCACGTTCCGTCCGTTATTTTCCCATTGGTGTCCAGAATGAGGGTGCGGATGCTGTCAGTGTTCTCCAGAACGTGGTTGGCGTCAGTCATGACGGTCACACCGTTTACAAAGTTTTCAAGCTGCTTGGACTCTGCCACAGCCTGCGTGCGGGGCGTCGCCATCGCCCGCTTGGCCTGCCGGAGGAGGTCTGTTTTCCGCGTCAGATCGGCGTTGAGCTCCTCTTTCTCCTGCTCGGTATAGCGCTCGCCCTCAAGGGTCAGGCTGACCTGCAGGGTGGGATAATACTGGGCGCTGGTGCGGATGGTGGCGGGCACGCCGTTGACGGTGGCGGAGAAGGTGTCGGGGCCGACGATGTTTTCGCCGTTGACGGTTTTGTAGTTGGCGCAATAGCCCTTGGTGGTGTCAAAGGCCAGCTTGATGTTGACGAGATAGGTCGTGCCTGCGCGGAAGGCATAGCCGTCGTCGGTCTCCACGTCGTCGCCCTGCCACTCGGTGTACAGGATGCCGGCGCCGTTGGCGAGCAGGTCAATGTTGCCGCTTTTCATGGATTTGATGGTGACCTCGGTCTCCATCTCGTTGGGGTCGCCCGCCTTCGGCAGGTCGATGACGAGGTCGACGCTCTTGAGCCTTGTCGGCGCGGCGAGGGCCGCGGTCGGCAGCAGGGTGAGCGCCAGAGCGAGACAGAGCAGTGCGCTGAGCAGTTTCTTTTTCATGGTTCCCTCCTGTAATTGAAATGATAAACGAGGATCGCTTGCTTTCTGCAGTATAGCAGGAATCTCCGACGGGAGGGACCCATATCGACTTGAAATGTATGGATTTGCGGCTTGAAATGTGAGATAATGCTGGAAAGAAAAAGAATGGTATGCTACAATAAGGCAAAAGGAAGCGAGGAAAGGGGGCGGCGGAATGTACATCGCAGTCTGCGACGACCAGACGGAGGAGCTCAAAGACCTGACGGAGCTGCTCGGTGCGTGGGAGACGGATCGCGGCACGCCCGTGCGCGTGAAGAGCTTCCGCAGCGCGGCGGCGCTGCTGGACGCGGCGCGCCATGAGCGCTTCACGCTGTACCTGCTCGACATCATGATGCCAGGGCTGAACGGCATGGATGCCGCGCGCGAGATCCGCGGCTTTGACAAGGCGGCGGACATCATCTTCCTCACCTCGTCCCCCGGCTTCGCCTACGACAGCTACAGCGTCAAGGCGCTGGAATATCTGCTCAAGCCCATTCGAACCAAGACGCTCTATCCCATCCTTGACCGGCTGGAGCTGCGTGAGCGCCGCCCGCAGGAGGCGCTTACGCTTCGCACCGGCGGCATCATCGTGCGCGTGCCGTTTTCGCAGCTCACCTATGTGGAGGTCAACGGCAAGCACCTTTACTTCAACCTTGCCGATGGGCAGGTGCGCGAGGTCGTCGGCTCGATGAAGGAATACGAGGACGCCCTGCTCACGCGGCCGGAATTCATGCGCATCCACCGCTCCTACATCGTCAATATGCTGCAGATCGAGGAGCTTTCGCCCGCCGGCCTGCGTACCTTTTCGGGGCGCGAGCTGCCGGTCTCACGCCTGTTATACCCCCAGCTTCAAAAGGACTATATGAAGCTGCTGTTCGCGCAGAGGGAGGAGTGAGACGATGAGCCTTACAACATTTTCACCGGCTCTGCTGCTTTTGTTCGTATGGGCGCTTTTGTGGATCATGATGGATATCCACTTCCGGGATCTGACCAAGGTGCAGCGATGGCTGGTGCCGCTGGTGATCCTGGCCTTGGCGGTATTCAACCACGTGCTTCGTGAGCGCATGGGCTCAGAGTATATCAGCCATGCGATGTGGCTGACGATGCATCTGCCGTTTTTCCTGCTGTTTTTGTATATTACAAAATGCGGCGTGATCAAAATGGCGTTCATGATCCTCTCGGCTTTCACGTTTACTGCGCCGACCATCGTGGTGAGCAGCGTTGTCATACGGCATTTTGGCAACAGCCGGTGGATGCTGCTCGTGAGCAACCTGGTTTCCTATGCGCTTATTTTGCTGCTTGCGCAGTTTGTTTTCCGGCGCGGCTTCAACTATCTGATCAAATACGGCGACAATCGGCTCTTTCTGCAGTTTTCCGTTGTGCCGTTCCTGTATTACCTTTACGTGTTCTCGGCGCTCGGCGTTGATTTTTCCTCGCTGATCGACTCGGGCGGCTGGCTGGTGCGCTATTTCCCGTCACTGGAGGTTTTCGTATTCTATTTCCTTTTGCTGAGCGTTTATCGAAATTTGAGCGAGAAGCATGAGATCGAGGCGGAGCAGGCGGCATTGACCCAAAGACTCGCCTCGTCGGAGGAGCGTATCGCAATGCTCAACGAATCCGAGATGCAGACCGCCGTCTATCAGCACGATATGCGCCACCATCTCAACGCCATCGACGGCTTTCTGGCGGCGGGAAAGCCGCAGCAGGCGGAGGAATATATCCGCAAGGTGCGCTCGGATATTGAGCGCATCACGCCAAAGCGCTACTGCGACAACGAGCTGGTGAACCTGCTCTGCTCCTCCTTCGCCGGAAAGGCGCAGCGCATGGGCGTTCGGCTGGAGGTGGACGCGAAGCTCCCGCGCGAGCTGTCGGTCTCCGACACCGAGCTGTGCGCCGTGCTCTCCAATGCGCTGGAGAACGCGCTGCGCGCCGTGTCCGATCAGCCGGAGGCGGACCGCTGGGTGACGCTTTACTGCGGCGTGCGGCTGGGCAAGCTGCTCGTGGAGATCCAAAACCCCTGTGCCGAGGGGCTTGTCATGCGCGACGGCCTGCCGGTCTCCGAGCGCGCGGGGCATGGCTACGGCTGCCGCAGCATCCAGACGATCGCTGAGCGGCGCGGCGGACTGTGCGCCCAAAACTGACGCAGGAGGCTGCCGCAGGCGCGGCGGCCTCCTTTTTTCGTCCCCGAGAGGCAAAAAATTGAAAAAAGTTCAAAATATGGCTGTTCTTTCTAAAATTCCTGTGATACAATAAATATTCAATTGATCGGAATATGGGAACAGGAGGGAAATTCCATGACCGTGCAGGAGGCGATCTCCGCACGCCACAGCGTGCGTACCTATTTGACAAAGCCGGTCGAGCCGGCGATCGTGAACGCGCTGCGCGCGGAGATCCGCGCGTGCAACGCCGAGGGCGGACTGCACATCCAGCTCGTGATGAATGAGCCGATGGCGTTCCGCGGTTTTTTTGCGCACTACGGGAAATTCCGCGGCGTGTGCAACTACATCGTGCTTGCCGGCAAGCGCGCAAAGGATCTTGACGAGCGCGCCGGCTGGTTCGGCGAACGCCTTGTGCTGCTCGCGCAGACGCTGGGGCTCAATACCTGCTGGGTGGGCCTGACCTTTTCAAAAGCGGTCGCGCGCAGGAGCTATGTGCTCGCACCGGATGAGCGGCTCGTGTGTGTGATCGCGTTCGGCTATGGGGCCGAGCAGGGCGAGATGCACGAGAGTCGTCCGATGCGCGAGGTGTACCGTGCCGACCGCACGCTGCCCGAGTGGTTCAGCCGCGGCCTCAAGGCGGCGCTGCTCGCGCCCACGGCGATGAACCAGCAGCGCTTCCGCTTCACGCTCCTGCCGGACGACACCGTTCGGGCGGAGAGCCGGGGCGGCAGCTACAGCCATGTGGACCTCGGCATCGTCAAATACCATTTTCAGCTCGGCGCGGGCCGCGAGAGCTTCCGCTGGGCGGAGTGAGCCGCCGTTTCCGCACACGGGTGTGTTAAGAATACGAGAGAGAAAATCAGGAAGGAAAAAATCACTATGCAGAAGAAAGCCAATCCCGCAGCGCTGCTGCCGATCCTTGTGTTCCTGCTCCTTTACCTGGGGCTGGGACTTATCTTTGAGTATGTGCTCAAGATCCCGATGGGCTTTTATTCCATCCCTATTGTAGTCATCTTTCTTGTCGCGCTGCTGACGGCGTGCTGCCAGAACCGCGCGCTGAGCTTTGACGACAAGCTCACGCTGATGGGACAGGGCATCGGCGATAAGAACATCGTGACGATGCTGCTCATCTTCCTTGCCGCCGGTATCTTCGTCGGCGTGGTGGGCCGCTCGAGCGCGGAGAGCGTGGCGTATTTCATGCTCTCGATCATCCCGTCCAGGTTTGCCGTGGCGGTGCTGTTCGTCGTCAGCTGCTTCGTCTCCACCGCCATGGGCACGAGCGTCGGCACCATCACGCTCATCACGCCCATCGCCATCCCCATTGCCGCGGCAAGCGGCTATTCCCTGCCGCTGTGCATCGGCTCGGTCATGGGCGGAGCGATGTTCGGCGACAATCTGAGCTTCATTTCCGACACCACCATCGCCGCCTGCAACGGGCAGGGCTGCGCGATGAAGGATAAGTTCCGCGAGAACTTCCACATCGCTCTGCCCGCGGCGCTTGCGACGCTCGTGCTCATCCTCGTGCTGACGCTGAACGCCGACGTCGTCCCGGCGGAGATCCCCGGCTATCACCTGATCCAGATCATCCCCTATGTGCTGGTGCTCGTCGGCGGCATCATCGGCATCAACGTGTTCGTGGTGCTGCTCATCGGCATTGTGTCCGGGTCCGTTATCGTGCTTGCCACCGGCGCGACCGGACAGACGGGCGTGCTTGCGGTCAAGGCGCTGCTGGAGAACATGGGCAGCGGCGCCGCCGGTATGTTTGAAACGTCGATGGTCGCCATCCTCGTCTCCGCCATCTGCGCGCTCATCCGCGAGCACGGCGGCTTTGAGGCGCTGTTGCGTGGGATCCGCAAGGCGTTCCACGGCAAGCGCGGCGGCCAGATCGGCATGGGCCTGCTCGTCGGCGCGATGGACATCGCCACCGCGAACAACACCGTCGCCATCGTGATGGCGAACCCCATCGCAAAGGAAATGAGCGAGGAATACGGCATCACGCCGCGCAAGGCGGCGTCGATCCTCGATACCTTCTCCTGCATCTTCCAGGGCATCATCCCCTACGGCGCGCAGATGCTCGTCGCCATCGCCGCGGCGCACGAGCTGGGGTATCAGGTCTCCGCGTTTGAGATCATTCCGAATCTGTTCTATCCGTTCCTGCTGGCTGTCAGCTCCTTCTTCTTCATCGCCATCGACGGCAAAAAGAAGGCCTGAGCCATGCCCGACCTTGCACGGCTCCGCGCCAAGCGGCTCTTCCTGCTCGATCTGGACGGAACGCTCTATCTGGACGAACGGCTCTTTGACGGCGCGGCGGACTTCCTGCGCGCGATCCGCTCGCGCGGCGGGACGTACCGCTTTCTGACGAACAACTCCTCCCGCGGGGCGGAGAGCTATGTGGAGAAGCTGCGCCGCCTCGGCGTGGAGGCGGAGACCTCCGACTTCCTTACGAGCGTGGACGCGCTCATCGCGCATCTGCACGCACAGGGCATGGCGGAAAAGCTCCTCTACGTCTGCGGCACGCAGTCGATGAAGCGGCAGCTCACGCAGGCGGGACTGCGCCTGACGGACGACCGCGACGCGGCGGTGGACGCCCTGGTGATGGGCTTCGACACCGAGCTGACCTTTCAGAAGTTAGAGGACGCCTGCATTCTCCTGAACCGCGGCGCGGACTACCTTGCCACCAATCCCGACTGGGTCTGCCCGACGTGGTACGGCTTTGTGCCGGACTGCGGCAGCGTGTGCGAGATGCTTTTCCGCGCGACCGGACGGCGGCCCTATGTCATCGGCAAGCCGCGGCCCGATATGGCGCACCTTGCGATGGCGCGCGGCGGCTTTTCCACAGAGGAGACGGTGCTGCTCGGCGACCGGCTCTACACCGACATTGCCTGCGGCGTGAACGCGGGTATCGACACGGTGCTCGTCCTCTCGGGCGAGACGAAGGAGGCGGACCTCGCCGGCAGCGCGGTGCAGCCGACATTTGTCCTCGGCAGCGTCGCGGATTATCTGAGCATTTTACAGGAATGAAAAAACGACCGCATGAGCGGTCGTTTTTTGCGCCTATTTCACCAGCAGCGGCTGGAGCTGTACGCCGCGCAGCGCCGCATCGATGGTCGGCACGAGCTGTGAAAAGTCAGCGATGAGCGAGGTGGGCTTCCCCTGCGGGTCATCCTGCCCGAAGGGAACGAAGTAATAGTTCTTCCGGTTGAGGAGCGCGGCGAGATTCGGCGCGCTCGCGCTCAGACCGTCGTTCGTCGCCAGCGCGACGACCACGGGCTTGCCGTTGCGCAGATGGGATTTTGCCGCCATCGTCACCGGCCCGTCGGTGATGCCGTGGGCGAGCTTGGCAAGGGTGTTGCCCGTACAGGGCGCGATGACGAGGACATCGGCCAGGTTTTGCGGGCCGAACGGCTCGGCCTCCACGATGGTGCGGATGGCGGGACGCCCCGCCGCGCGCTCCACGCGCGCGATGAGATCGTCGGCCAGCCCGAAGCGGGTGTCGTACCGCGCCGTGTTTTCGGAGAGAATGGGGACCATCTCAAAGCTCTCTGCCATTTCCTCAAAGAGCATCAAAATTTTCGGGTGATTGCAGAATGAGCCGCAGAGGGCAAATCCGATGCGTTCGGTTCTCATGCTTCTTCCTCCCATATTTTTTCCAAGGTCAGCTTGATGGCGCGCGCCGCAGTCTCCGGCGCGGCCCTGCCGGGAAGTCCGAGCGCGGAGACGCAGGTGAGCCCGCGCGCCTCCGCCGCCGCACGGTCGAAGCCGGGCTGCGAGGCCAGCTCGAGCAGCACGCACTCGCGCGGCAGATCGCGCAGCAGCTCCTCTGTGAGTACCATGTTCGGCACGGTGTTGAAGACGATGCGGAAGCTCCCGAGCCGTCCGGCGAGACGGTTCGTGCGGAGACCGCGGTAGCCGAAGGCGTCGATCCACGCGAGATCGTCCAGCCGCCGTGCGCTGACCGTGACCTCCGCGCCCAGCCCCCGCAGACGGTGGGCAAGCAGCTTGCCGATGCGCCCGAAGCCGATGACCAGACACGGCGTGCCGCAGAGCGTCACGTCCGTCGCGGCCATCGCCGCCTCGATGGCGCCCTCCGCCGTCGGCACGCCGTTGCGCACCGCCAGCTCCTCGCGCGAGAGGTAGTCGGTCAGCGTCAGGCCAAATTCCGCCGCGGCCTCGCGGTCGGCGGCCTTCACGCCGCCGGCGTAGAGGCGCTGCTCCGGACGCAGCAGCGCGAACAATCCGCACAGCGGCAGCGCCGCAGCGGTGCAGTTGAGATTTTTCCCGCGCGAGAGCGGCACGGGCAGCACGACGCGGTCGGCTTGCGCCGCTTCCTCCAACGCCGTGTCCTCCATGCCGAAGGCGGCGAGTCCCCATGTCTGCACCGGATGGCCGTCCTCCGCGAGCAGACGCGCGAGCAGCGCCATGCGCCGGTCCCCGCCGAGCACGGCGATCGTTTTTTCCATAGGCGTCCCCCTTTCCATTCCTCCTACTCTATGCACGCGGCGGGGGAAATTTGATTGCGAAACGCAAAAGAGTGTGGTATCATGGCAAAAAATCAAAGGAGACCCGTCTATGACACGTTATCCCTATCTGCTCTTCGACGCCGACAACACGCTCTTTGACTTCGACGAGGCGAACGTCAGCTCGTTCCGCGCGGTCTGTGCCTATGCGGGCCTTGCCTTTACGCCGGAGCTGTTTGCCTGCTTCGACCGCCGTAACAACGCCGCGTGGGCGCGCTTCGACCGCGGCGAGCTGACGAAGGACGAGACGCTGCGCATCCAGTTCCGCGAAATGTCCGAGGAGCTGGGCCTTGAGCTGGACATCGAGGGCTGCAACCGCGTCCGTCTCGAGGTGCTTGGCCGTTCGACCGCGCTCGTGCCCCACGCGCTGGAGGTCGTGCGTGAGCTGAAGAAAACGCACCGCGTCTACCTCATCACCAACGCGGTCGAGTCCGTCCAGCGCGGGCGGCTGGGACGCTCGGCGCTCGCACCGCTCATCGAGGAGGCGTTCATCTCCGAGACTGCGGGTGCGGCGAAGCCGTCCGTGGAATACTTTGACTATGTGTTCGCCCACATCGACGGCATTACGCGGGAAAATTGTCTGGTCATCGGCGATTCGCTCACGAGCGACATTCAGGGCGCGAACAACTATGGACTTGCGTGCTGCTGGTTCAATCCGAAGAAAGCGCCGAAGCCGGAGAGTCTGCGCGTGGACTACGAGATCCGCGATCTGCGGGAGCTTTACGACATTGTGAAATAAGAAAAGCGCCGGCTCCGTGCCGGCGCTTCTGCGTCATTTCTCTTTGCTCTTATCAAAATAATAGTGCGCGAAGTTCTTGTACTGTGCGGCGTAATACCTTGCCAGCCGGTACACGCGCGCGGGGGCGAGGTCGCCGCCGCACCAGAGCGTGTGCAGGGCTTTGTATTGCTTCATCTCCTCGCGCAGGGCGGGGGAGGTGACATACCTCGTCAGGATGCCGCGCGGGACGTTGGACCACAGCGCGGTCGTTTCGTTGTAGATGCACTTCCCACGGCGGCCGTAGACCACGTCCTCGGTGAGCAGCTTCATCATGTTGATGCCCGCCGCGCGGCAGAAGAAGCTCGAACGGCCCAGCCGCGGGTTGATCTCAAAGAGCACATAGCGCCCGGTGCGGCTGTCGTACTTCATGTCGATGTTGGAGAAGCCGACGTAGCCGATGGCCTGCAAAAAACGCTGCATTTTATCGTAGAGCAGCGTGTCGCCGCGCGAGAGGATGGCGGCGTAGTTGCCGACGCTCTTGGGGTCGTAGTATTCGAGCACCGGCTGGCCGAGGCACATCGCGCGCACCGTTCCGTCCGTGTCGGAGTAGCTGTTGAGCACGCGCATGGCGTCGTCCCCGCCGGGAATAAACTCCTGAAGGATGAGCTTGCCGCGATAGTCGGAGCCGTTCATGCTGCGCACCATCGTGAGGTATTCCTCCCTGGTGTCGAAGAAAAAGACCTTCTTCTGCCCCTCAAAGTGGCAGCGCAAGTAGTCGAGCGCGTTGGAGTTTTCCGGCTTGACGACGATGGGGAAGTCAAACGGCAGACGGTCGGCGACCTCGATGCGCTCGTCGGGCGCGGCGATGACGGTCTTGGGATAGTCCATGCCGTACTGCTCGCAGAGCGCGTAGAACCGATCCTTGGTGTCGAAGGTCTCGAGCAGCTGCTCGGGGATGAAGCGGTTCGCGATCAGTCCCTCGAAGTGGTCATAATGGCGGCAGAGCAGACCGGTATAATAGTCCGAGCAGGGGATGACGAGCAGCTTTTCGTAGTCCTTGGAGCACTCGCGCAGTACGCCGAGCAGCGCGTCGGGAAAGACATCCTCGCGTTCAAAGCCGGCGATGATGCGGCAGTCAAAAAGACGCGAGTGCCGCGTGGGAATGAGCTGCGCGGTGCACACGAGCAGCGGCGTGACCTCGGGGTACGCCTCGCGGAAGAGCTCGCGCGGCAGCGTGAACACCGCCGCGGCGCACAGCAGCAGTCCTGCTGTGGAAGTCAGCTTGGAAACGCGCGCGAGCAGCGCGATGAGCACAAGCGTGATGAGCGCGCGCAGAAGGTCGCGCAGGATTGGGCGGCTGCCCGCGCTGTAAGCGAGGATGTTGCCGAGGATGCGGCCGTTCGTCGTGCGCCACTTTTCCGCGACAACGCACGCAAGGTCGCCGATGCTGTGCAGCGACGCGCCCAGCCCCTCGCGGAACCAGTCGTCCCCGCTGAGCGGGAAGGTGCGAAAGAGCGTAAAAAGCGCCGCGGCGAGCGCGAGCATGGTGAAAACGCGGAGCCGATCGGTCTCTCTTTTCATTTCTCTGCCTCCTGATCGAAAGGTTTGTGTATCAGATGTTTTTTTGTTCCGCTCGCGGCGTGCGCTCGGGCAGCGCGATGAGCACCGCCATCACCAGAATGGCAGCAAAGCCGAGAAGGTCCTGCCACGCGAAGCTCGTGTGCAGCCAGAGCGCCGCGCACAGCGCCGCGCTGACCGGCTCGGTGCAGGCGAGCAGGCTTGCGCGCACGCCGCCGACGTCGCTCACGCCCTGCAGATAAAGCGTGAATGCAAGCGCCGTGCCGACAACGGAGATCTCCAGCGTGCCGAGCGCCACCGCGGCGTTGAGCGCGACCGGGATCCGCCACGCCTGTGTGAGCACGAGCAGCACCACGCCGCCGATGAACATCCCGCAGCCCGTGCAGACGCTCACGGGATAGCGCCGAAGCAGATCGCCCGGCAGGAGCGTATAGAGCATCAGCGACACCGCCGCGCACAGACCCCAGAAGAGCGCCTGCGGCGAGAGCGCGAGCGCGGTCAGGCTGCCGTGGGTCGCAAGCAAAAAAGCGCCGAGGAGCGCGAGCACGAGCGCAGCGCCCTCGCGCCGCGTCGGCAGGCGGCGCGCACGCAGGCACACCCAAAGTAAAATGAGCGCCTGTCCCATATACTGCAGCACCGTGGCGGTCGCGCTGTTGGAGTAGCGGATGGCGGCGAGGTAGGTATATTGGCAGGTCATCAGTCCGCCGACGGAGAAGAGCACGAGCCGCAGCGCGTCGCGCCGGTCCGACCAGATGGCCCGAAGCTGCGGGCGGTGCCTTACGAGCGCGCCGCCGAGCAGCACCACGCCGGCCAGAAACATCCGCACCACGGTCAGCCATCCGCTGTCCACGCCCTGGCGGGTGAAGAGGTATTGTCCCACCGTGCCGGACGCGCCCCAGCACACGCCGCCGAGCGCCGCGCACAAAAAGCCGCGCAGCGTCCTCTTTTTTTCGCCCATACACGCCCTCCCGCGATTATTTTTGCCCATTGTAGCAGACCGTGCGCCGCTTTTCAAGCGCCGTGCGCGTCTTTGCACATATTCGCTCCCCGCGGTGCATAGATTGAAGCAACTCGAATAGGGAGTGTTTCATTCATGAAGGGTAATATTGAAGAGCGGGCCTGCGATCTGGCAGTTTACATCATAGAAAACCGCACCACGGTGCGCGCCGCAGCCAAGAAGTTCGGTGTCAGTAAATCGACCGTCCACAAGGACATTCAGGACCGGCTTCCGCAGATCAACCACAGCCTCTACCTTCAGGTCAAGGAGATCCTTGAGATCAACAAAGCCCAGCGGCACATCCGCGGCGGCATCGCCACGAGAAAAAAATATAAGGGAGCTTGAAACTTTTTCCTCTGAATTTCGTCAAATAAAAGCAGAAACCGATCAAACACCGCACGGCCGGCCGGCCTTTTTCCTCCGCCGGCCGCGCAAGCTCTTTTTCCCTCTTGTAGTTTGTTGACATAATGAGTATAATGGCAGTATTCCCCTGTTTTCGACAATAACGGAAAGGACCGTATCCCGCCATGCAGAAAAAAAATCCCGCGAAGCGCCGCCCTGAGCGCCTTGTGGTCACACTGTTATCCCTGCTCTTTTTATCGACCGCCGTGTTTGCGACGGTCAAATATGTCTTTCGCGCGCCCGAGCTTGACACGGACAAGCCCGTTGTAACGCCGGACGGCACGGCAAGCACGGACGTCGACCGGACCGACACGGACGAGCCCGACGCTCCGGGCCGTACACGCCGCGAATACTGCTACAACATTCTCGTCTCCGGGCTTGACGACGACAACGGCGGCAGCGACACGAACATCCTCGTCCGCTTCGACGTGCCGAACAAGCGCATCGACCTTGTGAGTCTCCCTCGCGATACGCTGCTGCACAATGAATACCGCAACAACAAGCTCAACTTCGCCTACGCCAAGGGCGGCACGGAGCTGCTGATGGAGCAGATCGAAAACCTGCTCGGCGTGCCGGTTGATTTTTATGTCACGGTCAACCTCAAGGGCTTCATCGCGCTGGTCGATCAGATCGACGGCGTGGATTTTGACATTCCCATCAACATGGATTACGACGACCCCTATCAGGACCTGCACATTCACTTCACCAAAGGCCCGCGCCATCTCAACGGGCAAGAGGCGATGGAGGTCGTCCGCTTCCGCCACAACAACGACGGCACCGGCTACGGCACGGAGGACATCGGCCGCATCGGCACCCAGCAGGCCTTCCTCAAGGCGGTCGCCAAGCAGCTGCTGCAGATCGGCAACGTCAAGAACATCCCCGCGCTGGTGGATATTTTCTACACCTACGTCAAGACCGACCTCACGACCGGCAACCTCGTCTGGCTCGGCAACGAGGCGCTGAACATCGGCACCGAAAACATCCACTTTGCCACCCTCCCCGGCGACGGCTCCGGCTATTACAACAAGCAGTCGGTCTATGTGCTCGACGCGCAGGCGACCTGCGACCTGGTCAACGAGGCCCTCAATCCCTACAATGAGGCGCTCACGCTGGAGGATATGGATATCCTCGTCCCCTGACGAGATAAGGAGTAAGCACCATGAAAAAACGGCTTTTGCTTTT
>OLYC01001765.1_pt1 | contig 13985 bp, 9 predicted proteins | sample 1674271 | NCBI WGS metagenome assembly OLYC01 (sample SAMEA103958154, study PRJEB25191) | human gut metagenome
TGACAGCCTGACGGATCATGGTCTCGCGGTCCTCATCGGAAGCGTCAGCCTCGGGGATGTAGTACTGGCAGTTATCGCCCATGTAGCCGGAAACAGCGGTCCAGCAGGCCTGGTTGAAGCTCTCATCGTCGATGGTGCCGGTGTCGCAGGTCAGAGCGACCTTCACCATCTTCTCGCCGCCCTCAGCGGTGGAAGCGGCTGCGCTGGTGGAGGCAGCTGCAGAGGAAGCAGTGGAAGAGGAAGAACCGCCGCAGGCGGTCAGAGCAGCGGCAGCAGCAGCGGCGCCAGCCACTGCCAGGAAGTTACGACGAGAAATCATCATAATGAAAACTCTCCTTTTATTTTAATATAATCGCGTTTTGTTGACGAAATGTGCGCACTTGCACATTTACTGGCTCAAGTATAGCGGGAAGAAGGGACAGATGCAAGCCTTTTCCGATTACAAAACATTTACAAATATTTTATCAAAATTGTATAAAAACCATACTTATCCCGGAAAATCCGCTCCACCCGGCATTTTTCGCGCAGCTGTGTTCAGTCTTCTACGGCCTTGTTGCCCGCCACGTTGGAGGGGCCGAAGCCGAAGGGCAGCAGCTCGTCCATGCTGCGCTCGATGAAATCGTCCGGGCTTTTTGCCATGATGACATTCAGCTCCGGGCCGCCGAACTCGAACAGCGCCTGACGGCAGACGCCGCAGGGCGAGGTGATCTGCTTGTTGACTTCGCCCCGGCGCGCACCCACCACGGCGATGTCGGTGAACCTGGTCACGCCCTCGGCCACAGCCTTGAACAGGGCCGTCCGCTCGGCGCAGCTGGTGGGGGTAAAGGCGGCGTTCTCCACATTGCAGCCGGTGAAGATGCGGCCATCCTCGGCGCGCAGGGCAGCGCCCACCATAAAGTCGCTGTAAGGCGTGTAAGCCCTCTCCCTGGCCGCAAGGGCCATCCGGATGAGCTCCTGCTTTTCTTCCAGAGTCAGTTTTGTCATAGTCAGTTCTCCTTTTTGCAATTTGTAGATATAGCGTTCTTCGTCCTGCGGGACGAAGCCAATGGATTCAAACATTTTCTGCGACTGGGTATTGAAGGAATAGATGTGCGCGAAGCACTCCGCCAAGCCCCTTTCCCGAGCCAGCTCCAGCATTTTTTCGATGACCTTCCGCCCGATGTGTTTATTCTGGTACTCCTTGCAGATGACGATGGCCAGCTCGCCGGTCGTCCGCAGGCTGACGTCACCACAAAGCACACCCCGATACTCGATATAAAACAGTTCCCCGTGTGTGTCCAGATAATGATACATCCGCTTCAGCAGTGGCAAATCATAAACGAAGTCCCTGTTATCTACCTGTTTGCAGAGCTGTGCATCCTGATACCACGCAAGTGCTGTATCGTAGGCCGGATAATACGGAACAAGCCGGATGTTCCCCTCCACAGAAATCGGACTGCGCACCATGTTCACCGTTTCTCTGTTCATCGGCCTCATTCCCTTCTGTGTCGTACATTCTTCTGTGTCGTGTATTTAAGTATAAATCATTCTTTTGAGAAGTGCAAGCGGCGATAATTACGCAGCATTATGCAATGACAGCTCTTGCATTTATCATTACAAATGAATATAATAGAATTACAAAGGAGGCGCATCAGAATGGCAAATGCAGTCAACGTGAATTTTCGGATGGACCCCGACCTCAAGCGGAGCATGGAGGAGGTCTGCGCCGAGATGGGGCTTTCGATGACGACAGCCTTCACGATTTTTGCAAAGAAAGTGTCGCGCGAGCATCGGATTCCCTTTGAAGTCTCCGCCGACCCCTTCTATTCCGAAAGCAACATCAACCATCTCCGTCAAATCGTCCATGATATTGACACCGGCAAAGCCAAGCTCACCGAACATGAACTGATCGAGGTGGACTGATGAGGCTGCTGTGGGAAGAGGAAGCATGGGAAGATTATTGTCTTTGGCAGACGCGGGACAAAAAGCTGCTGAAGCGAATCAACTCCCTCATAAAAGACATTCAGCGGAACACCTATGAGGGCATCGGTAAGCCCGAGCCTTTGAAGGGAGATTTGAGCGGATGGTGGAGTCGGCGTATCGACGACACCCACCGCATCGTCTACCGGGAGCAGGATGGAAACATCATCATTGCGTCCTGTTACGGTCATTACACGGATACCTGAGAAGCAAAAAGACTGCTGTCGGCCGACAGCAGTCTTTTTGTATTATGGTTAAATCAATACTCCGCGCCCAGTGCGACCTTCATCATATCGGTGAAGCTCTTCTGGCGCTGCTCTGCGGTGGTGATCTCCGGGGAGACAAAGCTGTCGGAGATGGTCAGCAGGCAGGCGGCGTTCTTGCCCAGGACCTGAGCGTTGGCGAAGAGGGCAAAGCTCTCCATCTCCACACACAGGCAGCCGCGCTCATCCCGCAGCTTTTCCCAGTAGGTGGGCTTTTCATCGGAGGGCTGGCGATAGAACACATCGGAGGAATGGATGTTGCCCTCGATCAGGGGGATGCCCTGCTTTGCGGCGGAAGCGCGCAGCTTGTCGTTCAGGGTCTGACTGGGCAGGGTGAGGTCCCCCTCAAAACCGCTCTGGACCCGGGCATAATTGCTCTCGCTCACGGCACCGGCGGCCAGCACCACATCAAACAGCTTGGCTTTGTCGGTGTAGCTGCCGGCAGAGCCGATGCGGATGATATTGTCCACATCGTAGAACTTGTACAGCTCGTAGGAGTAGATGCCGATGGAGGGCATTCCCATGCCGCTGCCCATCACACTGATGGGGCGGCCCTCATAGGTGCCGGTAAAGCCCAGCATTCCACGGACACCGGTGACCTGGCGGACATCCTTGAGGAAGGTATCCGCGATGAACTTTGCCCGCAGCGGATCGCCGGGCATCAGGACGGTCTTTGCGAAATCGCCTTTTTCAGCGCTGATGTGGGGTGTTGCCATAATCATTCTCCTTTTTTGTTTATAAAATAAACCTCTCCGGCGCTTCACGCCAGCATACGAGTTGCGGCTCCCAGCGTCCACTTCGTGCAAAGTATTGCACTCGTGTCCTGCTGGCCGCTGCCCCAACAACGCCTCCCTTCATCCGCCACTGGCGGCGGTCGTCGTTGTTGCCTGATAGGGGAGCCAAGTTTATGCTTCCGCTCTCTTGCCTCTCCTATTAGGAAAGGTGGCAATGCGAAGCATTGACGGAGAGGTTCTGTTCTGATTTATCGCTTTCCGGAGAACACGCTCTGCGGTGCGATGTACGAGCCATTGCGGCGGATCTCGAAGTGGCAGTGGTTGCCGGAAGAGCGGCCCGTGCTGCCCACATAGCCGATGAGCTGGCCCTGCCGCACGGTCTGGCCCGCACTGACCGCCAGAGACAGGCAGTGGGCATAGACCGTGGTATAGCCGCCGGAGTGGCTGATGATCACAGAATAACCATAGCCCGTACCGGCACCGGCCTTGTTGTAACCCGCCTTGGTCACGGTGCCGCCCGCCGATGCATAGATGGGCGTACCGGCAGACGCACAGATATCCACGCCCTTATGGCCGCTGCCATACCAACGCGAGCAGTAGCGGTAGCCCGGCACAGGCCAGATGAACTGACCGCTGCCGCCGATGTATGCCGCCGCACCGTACTTCGTGACCTTCTTGGTGCCAACGACCACCTTTTTGTTCACCGGCTCCCGGATGGTCTCGGTGGAAAGGATGGTCTGCTCCAGCAGCACGCCATTGGTATCGTAGACGTTCTGCATGGTGACGCGGCGCAGACCGTTCTGGCCCTCCTGCAGGGTCTTGGTGGTACCCTTGGTGTACTCGTTGGACTGGGTGGTCTCGGTGCCGAAGGGGATTTCCTCCTCCCGCGTCTCCACCTTGGTGATGCGGACTTCCAGCAGAGCCTCCTGCTTGGTCACGATCAGCTGGTCGCCCTCCTGGATATTGGAGTTCTCGGTCAGGGGAGCACCCTTGAAATTCGTATTCAGGGCACACAGCTCCCGGAAGGTCAGGTCGTTCTTCTGGGCAATGTCCCACAGGGTATCGCCCGCCCTGACCGTATAGATCTTCTCCTGCTGCTGCACGCCGGTCAGCATATTCTCGATGGAATTGTCATCTTCAAAGCTGTCGTTGAAGTAGATTCCATCTTCCAGCGTCACATTTTTGTTAAAGCCCACGCTGATGTTCTCGTCCGTCTGATCCTCGTAGGGGGCCAGCAGACTCTCCAGATAGCTGCGCAGGGTGTCACCATCGGAGCTGACTGCCGTCAGCTCCCCATCCAGATACAGGGCGGTGCCCTCACTGATCTGGTCACTGGCGCTCTGCAGAATGGCGTTTGCCGTCTCGCTCTCGTCCATGGTCTTGTGGGTCACGGAGATGGTATAGGTCGGTTCGATGGTCAGCTCGGTCTTGTCCGAACCGGCGTAGTTGATGCGCTGCATTACATCCTCTTTTGCGAGGTTGAACACCTCCTCATTGGCCACATAGCCAACGGTCTGGCCGTTCACCTGCACAGCCAGCGCATAGGGCTGGGCCATCGTCCTGTTCCAGACCGTGACGAACACAGCCAGCATACACAGGGGCAGGATGTACATTGCTGTCCGGGGCAGCAGGCTCAGGTTGCGCTTGAGCCCGCCCACAAAATAGCGCCCGGCCGCTTTTACGGAAGCACCAAAGCCCTGCTCCCGGCGCACGTCGTTGGCGTGGGCCGCCACAGCGCCGAGGCCCTTGAAGAACAGGTAAAGCGGTGCCAGCAGATCCTTGAACATCCGCGCCGCACCGGGAAAGGCTGTTGCAATGATGGTATGCCGGGCATTCCTGCACCAGCGGGCCAGTCTGCGGGCCACGGCAGCAATACCGCGCCCTGTGCGCACCACCATGTACTCTGCCGCAAAGCCCAGTGCATAAAATGCCTCGCCAACTGCCAGCACCACGGCACTGGCCCGCAGCTTTTTGGCCACATCATTCATGTGCCGCTGCGTTTTGCGGCGGAAACGGTGCCGCCGCAGCAGGCCGGAGATCTGGACCTTTGCCCAGAAGCTTCGCAGTTTTTCTCTGCCCTTCACCGGCGCTGCAGGAGCCTGGCTCTGCGGCTCCTTTGTTTTTTCTTCGATCAAAAGGGGTTGCTCCTTCCTGACGTTTTGGGTCGAAAGTTACAAATTCATATCAATTATACACTCTGCCCGGGCCGATACAAGGCTTGTCACAAAATTTGGGCAGAGCTTTCACAGAGGTTTCACCGTATTTTCATATTTCAGCATCCAGCAATGCCCGCATATCCTCGGGCAGGGGGCTCTCCACTGCAACGGTGCGGGCGTGTTCCCCCACCGGCGTTTCCAGCCGGATGCCGCCGGGCACCTCGGTGTAAGCCGGCACCCGGAAACTCTGCCGGGCACAATGGAGCGCCTGCCGGGCAATGCGGTCACGGTGCCCGCCGTAAAGGTCGTCCCCGGCCAGCGGGTGGCCGATGGATGCAAAGTGCACCCGGATCTGATGGGTGCGGCCCGTCACGGGAACACAGGCGGCAAGGCTCAGGCCCTGCGCTGCCCTTAATATGGTATACTCGGTGCGGCTGGGCTTGCCCTCGGGGGTCACACACCGCCCGATGATGCTGTCCCCTCTCCGGCCAATGGGGGCATCGATGACTCCGGGGCCAAGGGGCAGTTCGCCCTCCACGATGGCGTAATAGAGTTTCTCTACACCCTCGGCCAGCAGGGGCGCGGCATAGCCGTTCTTTGCGGCCAGCACCAGCCCGCTGGTGTCTTTATCGATCCGGTTCACCGGGCGGAACACCGGGCTTTCGCCGTGGGCAGCCGCCCAGGCGGCATAGCCGTTGGCCAGGGTATCCCGGGGGTAGTTCAGGGTGGGGTGGACCGCCAGATGGGGCGGTTTTTCCAGCACCACGGCAAAAGCATCCTCGTAAACGACCTTGACCGGGATCTCAGGCTGCGGCTCCACGCCGGGGCCGTCGGCGGGCAGTGCAAAGCGGATGGTCTGCCCCGCCTGCACGCGGCGGTTGGCCAGAATGGGCACTTCGTCCGCAAAAAAGCCGCTGCCATGGAATTTGACCGCCCGGGCCAGCTCCGTGGAGACGGCACACCGGCGCAGAAAGCCGCGCAGCAGCACGCCATCGGCTTCGGGTGGGACATTGAAAAGCAGCTGCATCCGTTGTCCCTCCCCAAAAATTTCACGCCATATTTAAATTTATTATACCAAATTTTATCGTCACTTGCAAATCTTGTTTTTTTATGGTATTATGGGGAACAGAAAACGAGTGGAACATACGGCGGCGGGGCGGCTTTGACCGCTCTGAGGAAAGTCCGGGCCTCACAGAGCACGGTAACTGCTAACGGCAGCCGAGGGTGACCTCAGGGAAAGTGCAACAGAAAACAAACCGCCGCAGCAATGCGGTAAGGATGAAACGGCGAGGTAAGAGCTCACCAGCGCATGGGTGACCATGCGGCTTTGTAAACCCTACCGGAAGCAACGCCTATATGGGACGTACAGCGCTGCTCGCGTGTCCCGAAGGCGGCACGAGCCTGTCAGCAATGGCAGGCCTAGACAGATCGTCGTTTAATACAGAACCCGGCTTACGGTCCATCTCGTTTTCCATTTGGTGTATCTGCAGGGGGTTGTTAGAACCCTTCTTTGCCCCGCCGTCAGGCGCAGGGACAGAGAGGGTTGATAACAGCCCTCTTTTCGTTTTGGCCAGAGTGTGGTATACTATCCTCACCACGGGAGCACAGTTGTTCGCCGTGGGCAAACAAGAGAGACAGGATGTGAAATCCTCCGATGAAAGATGGTTTTTTGAAAGCAGCAGCCCTCTCGCCCGCGCTTCGGGTGGCGGACTGCGCCTACAACACCCGGCAGATCCTCACAGAGCTGCGTGCCGCCGCCGCCCGCGGCGTGAAGTTGGCCGTATTCCCTGAGTTCTGCCTGACCGGCTATACCTGCGGCGACCTGTTTTTGCAGCGCACCCTGCAGCAGGGAGCCCTGACCGGCCTGCAGGAGCTGCTGGATGCCAGCCGGGAGCTGGACACCGTGGCCCTTGTGGGCCTGCCCCTGATGGTGCGGGGCAAGCTGTACAACTGCGCTGCCGTGTTCTGCCGCGGGCAGCTGCTGGGTCTGGTTCCCAAAACGTACCTGCCCAACTACGGCGAGTTCTATGAAAAGCGGCAGTTCACCCCCGGTTCCACCGAGGTGGAGTGGGTGAATGTCTGCGGGCAGGATGTCCCCTTCGGCACCTCCCTGCTCTTCCGCTGCCGCCAGATGCCCAGCTTTGTGCTGGGCGTGGAGCTCTGCGAGGACCTGTGGAGCGCCCTGCCGCCCTCCACCTTCCACGCACTGGCAGGCGCTACCGTCATCGCCAACCTTTCGGCCAGCGATGAAACGGTAGGCAAGGCTGAGTACCGCCGGGCACTGGTGGAAAACCAGTCTGCCCGCCTGCTCTGCGGCTACCTGTACGCCTCGGCAGGCCACGGCGAGAGCACCCAGGACATGGTGTTCGCAGGCCACGACCTGATCGCCGAAAACGGCACCCTGCTGGCCGAGGTAAAGCCCTTTGCAGGCGGCCTTGCCGAGACGGAGCTGGACTGCCAGCGGATGGAATCGGAGCGGGCGCGCAACACCAGCTTTGAGCCCAGCACCGAGGGCTACCAGACCGTGGAGTTCGACCTGGCCCTGACCGACACCGTGCTGACCCGCTGGGTAGACCCCACCCCCTTTATCCCCCACAATGAGCAGCTGCGTGCCGAGCGCTGTGAGCTGATTTTGAAGATGCAGGCCGATGGCCTGGCCAAGCGTCTTGAGCACGCCCGCGCCAAAACAGCCGTCATCGGCATTTCGGGCGGTCTGGACAGCTGCCTTGCCCTGCTGGTGGCTGTCCGCGCCATGAAGCAGCTGGGCCGCCCCACCACCGATGTGCTGGCCGTGACCATGCCCTGCTTTGGCACCACCAAGCGCACCCGCAGCAATGCGGAGATCCTCTGTGACGAGCTGCACGTCAGCTTTACCGAGATCGACATTGCCGCCACGGTGCACAGCCACTTCCGGGACATCGGCCAGGACGAGAGCGTGCTGGACGTGACCTACGAGAACGGCCAGGCCCGCGTGCGCACCCTGGAACTGATGGACACCGCCAACCGCACCGGCGGCCTGGTGGTGGGCACCGGCGACCTTTCCGAGCTGGCCCTGGGCTGGGCCACCTACAACGGCGACCACATGAGCATGTACGGCGTGAACGCAGGCGTACCCAAAACGCTGGTGCGCCACCTTGTCCGGTACGAAGCCGACATTGCCGCCACCCCGGCCCTGAAAGAGGTGCTGCTGGACATCCTCGACACCCCTGTGTCCCCCGAGCTGCTGCCCGCCAAGGACAACGGCGAGATCGCACAGCGCACCGAGGATCTGGTGGGCCCCTATGAACTACACGACTTCTACCTTTATTATGTGCTCCGCTTCGGCTTTGGCCCGGCAAAGATCTTCCGGCTGGCCAGGGCAGCCTTTGCGGGCCGGGAGGAATACCCGGACGCGGTGCTTTACAAGTGGCTGCGCAACTTCTACTGGCGGTTCTTTGCCCAGCAGTTCAAGCGCAGCTGCCTGCCCGACGGCCCCAAGATCGGCAGCGTGACCCTCTCGCCGCGCGGGGACTGGCGGATGCCCAGCGATGCCTGCGCCGCCCTGTGGCTGGCCGAGCTGGAACAGCTGTTTCCCCAGAAGGATGCCTGAGCCATGAAGCAGAAAAAAAATCTCTGGGTCAATTTACTGTTCGCCGCTGTTGTTCTGGTGATCGCGGGGGTGCTTTTTTACCTCCGCAGTGCCGGACAGAGCGGCAGCACCCTGGGCGCGGAGCTGATCTACGGCGATGCGAACACGGTTCAGAAGATCTCTCTGGATAAGGATGCCGTCTATGACATCGACACCGGCTATCTGACGGTGCACATCGAGGTCAAGGACGGCGCGGCACGGTTCATTGATTCCCCCTGCCCTGACCACATCTGCGAAAGCTTTGGCTGGATCTCGCAGGAGGATCAGACGGCCACCTGCCTGCCGGCACGGGCCGTTCTGACCATCGTGCCCCTTGCCTGAGGACATGTCAAAAAGGAGAACTCCTATGTTTGATGAAACTTCCCGTTCCCACGCGGACGATGACAGCACCCGGCACATCCACCGGGGCCACCGCCCACCGGAAGAAAAGACTGTGGAGGTGGACAGTGCGGCCTTTTTTGCGCCGGAAACTGCCGCTCCCACGCCGCCGCCTGCACCGCCCAAGCCGCCGAAGCATACCGGCGGGCCTGCCCCGGAGTCAAAGCCCCCCCGCCGCAGGCCGGATGCGGATACCGGCACGGCCAACCCGAAACGAGGTACTGTTTTGCTGATCGTACAAGCCATTCTGAGCATTGCGGCCTTCCTACAGCTCTGGCGCACCCAGATGCTGCCCGCGCTGTATCTGGTCATCATTGCGGCGCTGCTGGTGCTGTTCTGGCTGCTGGTCAAGCGCTGCCAGGAGTACAGCGCCCCCCGCAAGGTATCCCGGGTGTTCTCGGTGTTCCTGTGCGCCTTTCTGGCGCTGGGCTGTGTCTGGGCACAGCAGGGCCTGAGTGCACTGGATAACGTGACCTCCGGCCTTGTCACCGGCACCGAGGCCAACAAGATCACCAAGGAGCCCTTTGTGGTCTACCTGAGCGGCGTGGACAACCGCGGCGAACTGACCGAAAAGGCCCGCAGCGATGTGAACATCCTTGCCGTGGTCAATCCCTCCACCAAACGGGTGGCGCTCATCAACACTCCCCGCGATTACTACGTTGATCTGGCAGGCACCAACAGCAAGGACAAACTGACCCATGCCGGTCTGTACGGCGTGGAGACCAGCATGGCAACCCTGGGCAACCTGTACGGGGTCAATGTGGACCAATACCTCCGCATCAACTTTGCAGGCTTCATCAGCATCATCGATGCCGTGGGCGGCGTGGATGTCTATTCCGATCAGGCGTTCACCTCGGTGGGCAGCCCCGGCTATTATGACCCCACTACCTTTGCCGAGGGCTGGAACCATCTGGACGGCAAGAGCGCTCTGGCCTTTGCCCGTGAGCGTCACGCCTTTGCCTCCGGCGATATCCAGCGCGGCATCAACCAGATGAAAGTCATCGATGCCATGATGAACAAGATCAAATCCCCCACCGTGCTGATGAGCTTCTCCAAGCTGATGGATGCTGTGTCCGACTGCTTTGTGACCAGCCTTTCTCAGGAGCAGATCTCCGCACTGGTGCGGATGCAGCTGGCAAGCCTGTCTGACTGGGACATCCAGAGCTATGCCGTGACCGGCACCAGCGGCAAGAGCTCCCAGTGCTACTCCGCAAAGGGCCAGAGCCTCTATGTGATGAAGCCGGATGAGAACTCGGTCAACCAGGCTAAGGAGCTGATCGCATCCGTTCTGGGCGGTGAGGGCACCGTGAGCGATACCCAGCAGACCCCCGAAAAGACCGAGGTATTCACCCCCACGGCTGACCCCAACGCGGGCACCTCTGTGGAGGAATCGCCCGACAGCATCATTGTGGAGGAACCTGCCGAGAGCGTGCCTGCGGAACAGCCCGCCGATGAGCAGCCCGCAGAACCCACCCCCGAAGCGCCTGCCGAGAGCGAGGCTTCCACCGAAGCACCTGCCGAGAGTGAAGCCAGCAGTGAATCCACCGGCGGAGCAGAAACACCTTCTATCTCTCTGCCCACGCAGGAGCAGGTGGAATCTGCTGCCAACTCCCTGCATCAGGCCGCTTCCACCGTGCTGGATGCCCTGTTCGGTTCCAGCAGCAGCGGAGAATAAAACAGGATAAAACAGCACAAGCCCCGGGCCTTGCAAAAGGTCCGGGGCTTGTTGTCTTCTGATCTTACAGGGAAGCGCGATTACTCAGCGTCGCCCAGCTCAAAGGTCTTGACAGAGACAGTGCCGTTGCGGCCAGCCTTGTCGGTGCGCAGATACTGGCGGGTGGTCTCGCCGTTGCTGGTCACGTCAGCAACATAGATCTGCTCGGCCTCGGCCTCGATGGGGAACTCCTCGGCCATGCCCTTCATGGGCAGAGCGCTCAGATCTGCGTAAGCGTCCTTCACCTTCCACAGCTTCATGGTGTCGCCGTTGGACAGGGTGAACTCGCCGTAGCAGTCAGCGGAGTAGGTGGTGCCGTTCACATCCAGATCCTCGGTGCTGACAACGCTGGCGGCAGCGGCCTCGCTCTCGGCAGCTTCGCTGGAAGCGGCCACAGAGGAAGCAGCCTCGCTGGAAGCAGCGGAGGATGCGGTGGAAGATGCACTATTGGAGCAGCCAGTCATGGCAACAGCCAGCACAGCAGCGGTCAGTGCCAGACCCAGAGTACGATTGATTCTCATGTGATAGTCTCCTTCTATTCTGAAACCATATCAATTCCTGCGCCCGGCGTAAACCTTGTAAGCACCGGGCGTGCATGTGCTAGTCTACCACAACTGACTATATTGTTCAAGACTTTGCACAAAAAATAACCCTCTCAGTCGCGCTGTCGCATGACTGAGAGGGCCGATATTACTTCAGGATCTCCTGCAGCACGCTGTGGCCGTCCAGACTGGAAGCATCCACACCCAGATATTCACACACGGTCTGTGCAATGGTGCCAAAGCAGAGCCGGGTGCCCAAATCCACACCGGACTTCACGCCCTTGCCGCAGACCAGATACGGCACATACTCGCGGGTATGGTCGGTGGTCTTGGTGTAGGAGGGGTCACAGCCGTGGTCGGCGGTGATCATGAGCAGGTCGCCCTCCCGCATCCCCGGCAGGAAATCAGCCAGAAAACGGTCGAACTCTGTAGCGGCGGCAGCGTAGCCTGCCACATCGCGGCGGTGGCCGTAAAGCATATCAAAGTCTACCAGATTCACGAAGGCAAGACCCTCAAAATCCCGGGTCTGCAAAGCCTTGGTAAAGGCAATGCCATTAGTGTTGCCGGTGGTCTTGATCTTTTCGGTCACACCCTCGCCGTCAAAGATATCGTAGATCTTGCCCACGGCGATCACGTCCTTACCGGCATCCTTCAGCAGATCCAGCATGGTGGCGCGGGGCGGCTTCAGGCTCAGGTCGTGGCGGTTGGTGGTGCGGTAGAAGGTATCGGCGGTGCGGCCCAGGAAGGGGCGGGCAATGACGCGGCCCACGCCATACTCGCCCTTGAGCATCTCGCGGGCGATCTCGCAGTAACGGTACAGCTCGTGCACCGGCACCAGCTCTTCGTTGGCGGCCACCTGGAACACGCTGTCGGCACTGGTGTAGACGATGAGGGCGTTTTCCTTCATGGCCTGCTCGCCGTAGTCCTTCAGCACCTGGGTGCCGGAATAGGGCTTATTGCAGAGCACCTTGTGGCCGGTCTTTTCCTCAAACTCGTGGATGAGCTCTGCGGGGAAGCCCTCCGGGAAGGTGGGCAGCGGCTTCGGGCTCACCACACCGGCGATCTCCCAGTGGCCGATGGTGGTGTCCTTGCCCATGCTCTGCTCCTGCAGGCGGGCAAAGGAACCGGTGGGAGCGGCGGTCTTTTCCCCGGCGGTCACACCGTCGATGTTGAACAGGCCCAGCTTTTGCAGGTTGGGGCAGTTGAAGTTGGGATGCTTTGCAATGGCACCCAGCGTGTTGGTGCCCTCGTCGCCAAAAGCGGCGGCATCCGGCTCGGCGCCGATGCCAAAGCTGTCGAGCACGATCAGAAAGACGCGTTTTTCCATCTTGGTTTTCTCCATTTCTTCCGGGTCAGCCCGGATAAGTGACACTTTTACCTGCCACCATTATAAGCAAAAACAGGCCCGTTTGCAAGGGCTGTCTTTCCATGCTGCACAGCTGTCCTGACGGGCAGGATCTTAGCCATTTCTTTAACGATTTCTCTGTGCAAAATCCGCAAAATTACCGCGTCCCTGCGTCAAGCATCTGTTCAAACCTCCCGGTATGCAAAAAAGTTGTATTCATCCTGAAATTCCACTTGCTCTCTTGTCAGAAAGCGATTATAATAGTAGTTGGTAAAGTTTTGGATTTTCACTTTACCGTACATTCCAGCCCACAGCACGGGGAGTTTTCCCTGTTGGTCGTGTGCGCGGGCCGTTCTGCATGACAGCAGACAGCTTGCTGCAAAATAAATGAGAGAGTGAGAACGTAGACGGAGGTATTTTGAATGAGAAAAACGAAAATTATCTGCACCCTGGGCCCTTCCACCGACAAGGACGGCGTCCTGCGTGAACTGATCGCCAACGGCATGAATGTTGCCCGCTTCAACTTCTCCCACGGCTCCCACGAGGAGCACAAGGGCCGTCTGGACCTGCTCAAGTCCCTGCGCGAGGAGCTGGGCAAGCCCGTGGCTGCTCTGCTGGACACCAAAGGCCCTGAGATCCGCCTGAAGGACTTCAAGAACGGCACCGAGATGCTGGAAGCCGGCCAGACCTTCACCCTGACCACCCGCGATGTGGAGGGCACCAAGGAGATCTGCTCCATCACCTATAAGGATCTGCCTCAGGACGTGGCCCCCGGCGGCACCATCATGCTGGATGACGGCCTGATCAAACTGCAGATCCAGACCGTGAACGATACCGACATCGTCTGCACTGTGCTGAACAACGGCAAAATCAAGAACAAGAAGGGCGTCAACGTGCCCGGTGTGCATCTGTCCATGCCGTATATGAGCCAGCGCGATAAGGACGATATCATCTTCGGCATCGAGCAGGGCTTTGATTTCATCGCTGCTTCCTTTGTGCGCACCGCACAGGACGTGTACGAGATCCGCAACCTGCTGAACGAGTACGACTCCAACATCCGCATCATCGCTAAGATCGAGAACCGTGAGGGTGTGAACAACATCGACAGCATCCTGGCTGCCGCCGACGCCGTCATGGTGGCCCGCGGCGACCTGGGCGTCGAGATCGACTTTACCGAGCTGCCCGGCATCCAGAAGAACATCATCGAGCGTTCCTTCTCCTTCGGCAAGCCCATCGTCACCGCTACCCAGATGCTGGACAGCATGA
>OLYC01001770.1_pt1 | contig 13960 bp, 10 predicted proteins | sample 1674271 | NCBI WGS metagenome assembly OLYC01 (sample SAMEA103958154, study PRJEB25191) | human gut metagenome
GATGGAGAAAGGCGCTTGTGGAAGATCAAGAGACACACTACGAGCGAGATTGATGGAGAAAGGCGCTTGTGGAAGATCAAGAGACACACTACGAGCGAGATTGATGATGAAAGGAGCTTGTGGAAGATCAAGCAAGATGCTACAAGCGAGATAGGCGGTTAAAAGATGCTTGTGGCGGGCACGAGGGGCTTTCGCGAGAAGTTTTAATGGTAAATCATGATTGTTGAGTACTGAAGAAAAGAGATAAGAAATAAAAATATAGAAACACAAGAGATGGAGGAGGAGAAAAAGGGTATAGGTATAGGTATAGGTATAGGTATAGGTATAGGTAAGGTTTAGAGAACGAGGATAGAAATAGAAATAGAAATAGAATTGGGATTGGGAATGGGAATGGACGGAATAAAATGGGAATGAGAATAGTGTGAATAGTGTAATGGTGAGATGGTGAGATGGTGAGATGGCGAGATGGTGGGATGGCGAGATGGTGGGATGGTGGGAAGGCGAGATGGTGAGATGGCGAGATGGCGAGATGGCGAGATGGCGAGATGGTGAGATGGTGAGATGGTGGGATGGCGAGATGGTGGGACGGCGAGATGGCGAGATGGTGGGATGGCGAGATGGTGGGATGGTGGGATGGCGAGATGGTGGGATGATGGGAAAAAATATGGCCTGAAATCCGAAGGGACTCAGGCCATTATGGGGGATAGGGGGGTAATCTGGGGAAGGGTTATCGGGTTACTCGGTGGAGTCGTCGTCGCCACCGTACTGGGAGATGTTGTCGTCCGGAAGAGCTGTCTCGGCAGGAGCGTCAGCTGAAGATCCGGCCACATCCTCATTCTCGGCATCCTCCTCTCCCTCAAGCCAGCGCTCAAGAGCCTCTGCGTCGTCTGTCTTGACTTTGATCTTCACCAAATTGATGGAGTCATCAGTCTCCACGGTCACGGCATAGAACGACGTGCCGTCTGGTTTCGGATACTTTATTAAGTCAGGAAGATAGTCACTGAACCCTCTTGGATATTTTTCATTGAACGCGGCGGCAAGCGCTTCGGACATGTTCTCGTAGCTTACCACGTGTCTTTTCTTCTGATCTGGAGCCATACTCATTTATAAACCAAATAAAAAAGTTCTTATCAATTACGTGAGCAGGCAATTACTCACACATCACGAAAACAATCAAAACCACTGATGACTGCCCATCCATCCGGCCAGTCTTCCGCAAAACACCGGAAATTAAGCGACCGCATCGTTTTCGGGTGCAATATTAAGACATTTTTCCGAATTGAGAAGCAATCGGCAAACTATTTTCTGAAAAAAAATGATTTCTGCCTCTTCTTCTTCTCCGGATCGCGCTCTACGAACACCGGTCTCATGTTTCGGGGATCGATTCCGGTGTAGTACATGACAGAAGATGTGGTCATCGGAGTAGGGGTGAAATCCTGCACCTGATCCATGTATATTCCTTTCAAAGCCGGATTCTTCGACAGATTCTCCATGTCCTTCATCGTGCAGCCCGGGTGGGAGGAGATGAAGTACGGAACGATGCCGGTGCGGCGGCCATTCTGCGCGCAGATCTTGTCAAACTCATAGCGGAGTCTCTCGAACAGTTTGAACGAAGGCTTGGCGATGTACTGAAGAACCTTGTCCTCCGTGTGTTCCGGAGCGACTTTCATACGCCCGGATGTGTGGTCAAGAATCAAAGTCTTGAGATAAGGCTTGGAAGTCTCGTCCACAAAACCCTTCTCGTCGAGGAAGAGGTCGTAACGGATTCCGCTGCCGATGTAGGAATGACGGATACCCGGCACCGCATCCACCTTGCGATAAAGCTCAAGTATTTGTTTGTGAGACCGGTTCATGTTCGGACAGGGAGCTGGAAAGAGGCACGATTTCCTTCTGCATTTGTCGCAGAGATCCGGATTTTTTCCCCTCATTCCGTACATGTTGGCGGTCGGGGCGCCAAGGTCGGAGATATTCCCGGCAAAGCCCGGCATCCTGGCCAATTTCTTAACCTCTGCCAGAATCGAAGCCTGCGAACGGGACTGGATGAACTTGCCCTGATGCGCGGCGATTGTGCAGAAATTGCAGCCTCCGAAGCAACCACGGTGCGTGATGATGGAATCCTTGATCATGTCGTAGGCCGGAATCCTCTTCCCCTTATAGCGCGGATGCGGCAACTTGGTGAAAGGCAGGTCCCAAAACGAGTCCATCTCCTCGGTCGTGGACGGTGAATATGGCGGATTGATCTGCACGTAGCCGTTTCCGACAGGTTCGATGATCGTCGCAGGATGCATCATATTAGCATGAGTCTCAATCAGATGAAAGTTCTCGGCGAACGCTTTTTTGTCCCGTTTGCACTCCTCGAACGAATGGAGCACCAACGGTTCCTTGACCTTCCATTTCCCGCTCATCAGAAAGGCGATCTGCGGGATCTTATGGATCTCGTGAATATTCCTCTGCGCCTCTATGGCCCTTGTCAGCTCGATCATCGGCTTCTCCCCCATCCCGTAGCAAAGGTAGTCAGCCTTGCACCATTGCAGGATGGAAGGCAGCAGCTCGTCCTTCCAGTAGTCATAGTGAGTAAGACGGCGCAGCGAAGCCTCGACACCGCCGATGATGACAGGCACATCAGGATAAAGATCCTTTAATATGTTCGTATAGACACTGACCGCATAATCCGGCCTCTGTCCGGCCTTGCCTTCCGGTGTGTAGGCGTCGTCGTGACGGAGACGCTTGCCGGCGGTGTAGTGGTTCACCATCGAATCCATCGCCCCGGCGTTCACTCCGAAATAAAGCCTCGGAGCGCCCAGCTTCTTGAAATCCCTGAGGTCATCCCTCCAGTTGGGCTGCGGCACGACGGCCACCCTGTAGCCGAAATGCTGGAGCCAGCGGGCGATGCAGGCCGTGCCGAAAGAAGGGTGGTCCACAAAGGCGTCACCCGTGAACAGGATGATGTCGATGTAGTCCCACCCTAAGGCTTCAACCTCCTTTTTGGAGGTCGGGAACATATAATCCGTTTCGGACATCTGGATATTCCTACATTCTCTCAGGAAGTTCGATTCCAAGGATGCCCATCGCCTTGCGTAGGACGGCGGAAAGCGTGTCGATCAGCACCAGACGCATCTTGAGTACATCCTCGTTCTCCTCCTTGAGGATCGGAGTGTCGTGGTAGTACTGGTTGAACTCCTTGGCGAGGTCGTAGGCATAGTTGGCGATGACGGCCGGTGAATATGCCTGCGCGCCTTCGGCTATCTTGGCCGGGAAGGTGTTCAGCAACTTTATGAGTCTGATCTCCTTGGCACTGAGCTCAACCTTTGGCAGAGGAGAGGCGGCATATTCAATGCCTTTCTCCGCGGCCTTGCGCAGGATGGAGCGGATTCGCGCGTGGGTATATTGGATGAACGGACCGGTGTTGCCGTTGAAGTCGATGGACTCCTTCGGGTTGAAGAGCATCGTTTTCTTCGGATCGACTTTGATGATGAAGTACTTAAGGGCGCCGAGACCTATCATGTGATAGAGCTTTGCCTTGTCCTCCTCACTCATGTCGGCCAGCTTTCCGGACTCGTCAGAGGTCGCGCGGGCCTCCTCGTACATCTTCTGGATAAGGTCATCGGCATCCACAACTGTTCCCTCGCGGGACTTCATCTTGCCCTCAGGCAGCTCGACCATTCCATAGGAAAGATGGAATATGTTGTCGGACCATTCGAATCCCAACTTCTTGAGGATCAGTTTCAACACCTGGAAGTGGTAGTTCTGCTCGTTGCCGACCACATAGACGTGCGAGTCAAGGTGATATTCAGCGAAACGCCTTTCGGCCGTTCCCAGATCCTGGGTGATGTAAACCGACGTTCCGTCAGAACGGATGAGCAGTTTCCTGTCAAGTCCGTCGGCCGTGAGGTCGCACCAGACGGAACCGTCCGGATCCTTCACGAACACGCCCATATCCAGTCCCTTCTGAACCAACTCCTTACCAAGAAGATAGGTCTGGGACTCGTAGTAAACCTTGTCGAAAGTGATTCCGAGAGCCTTGTAGGACTCGTCGAAGCCCTTGAGCACCCAGCCGTTCATCCTGGCCCAAAGGTCGCGGACCTCCTTGTCGCCGGCCTCCCATTTCTGGAGCATCTCGTGGGCTTCCTTGAGGCAAGGGGCTTCCTTCTTGGCGGTCTCCTCGTCCATTCCCCCGGCAATCAACTCCTCGACTTCCTTCTTGTAGATGTCGTTGAAAGCCACGTACATATCCCCGACAAGATGGTCGCCCTTGATCCCCGTGGACTCCGGAGTCGCGCCGTTGCCGACCTTCAGCCATGCAAGCATGGACTTGCAGATGTGCACTCCCCTGTCGTTGACAAGGGTGGTCTTGATCACGTTGTTGCCGCTGGCCTTCAGAAGCCTTGACACCGAGTCACCCAGAAGGTTGTTCCTGATGTGGCCGAGGTGCAGAGGCTTGTTGGTGTTCGGCGACGAGAACTCGACCATGATGTTCTTGCCGGTCGTCGGCAGGTCACCGAAGTCCTTGTCAGCCACGATCTCTCCGAAAAGTTCGTTCCAGAAGAGATTGGAGAACAGAAGGTTAAGGAAACCTTTCACGCAGTTATATTCAGAGATTTCAGGCACGTTGGTCTTGAGCCATTCTCCGATGGCGTTGCCGGTGTTCTCCGGAGTGGAGTGCGACAGACGCAGGAGCGGGAAGACGACGAGCGTGAAGTCTCCGGTGAATTCCTTCCTTGTGACGGAGACCTGAAGCGCCGACGGTTCGATGTCGGCGTTATAGAGTGCCTTGATGGCTTCTGAAGCCTTAGAGGCGATAAAAAGTTCCGGGGTCATTAGCCAAGATAGGTTTTAAGAAGTTTGCTTGCGGATGGTTTCTTTAGCTTGCGGATCGCCTTCTCCTTGATCTGGCGGACTCTCTCTCTTGTGAGGTCAAGCCTCTCGCCGATCTCCTCAAGGGTCATTTCCTGGCAGCCGATGCCGAAGAAAGACTTGATGATCTCGCGCTCACGGGTCGTCAGGATCTGGAGAGACCTTTCGATCTCGGTGCTGAGGGACTCGTTTACAAGTCCTCTGTCGGCCATCGGCGAGTCATCGTTAGGAATCACATCCAGAAGGCTGTTGTCCTCACCCTCTACGAACGGGGCGTCCACGGACACGTGTCTTCCGGACACCCTGAGGGTGTCGGAGATCTTGTCCTGCGGGATGTCTATCATCTCGGAGAGTTCCTCATTGGAAGGGCTTCTCTCGTTCTTTTGCTCGAACTGTGAAAGAGCCTTGTTGATCTTGTTCAGGGAACCGACCTGGTTGAGCGGAAGCCTGACAATCCTGGACTGCTCGGCAAGAGCCTGAAGGATTGACTGGCGGATCCACCACACGGCGTATGAAATGAACTTGAAACCTCTGGTCTCATCGAACTTCTCGGCGGCCTTGATCAGGCCGAGATTGCCTTCATTGATCAAATCCGGAAGACTAAGACCTTGATTCTGGTACTGTTTCGCAACAGAAACCACAAATCTAAGGTTGGCCCTTGTAAGTTTCTCCAGAGCCTTCTGATCCCCCTTGCGGATCCGCTGTGAAAGCTCGACCTCCTCCTCCGGAGACACCAACTCCTCGCGGCCGATCTCCTGGAGGTACTTGTCCAGGGACGCGCTCTCGCGGTTGGTGATTGACTTTGTAATCTTTAATTGCCTCATATCTTGTAATACACAAATTTCCCTGACGGAAGGCGCGGAGCCGTTTCCGTCAGGGAAACACTATCCTATAACCTTCATCAACTACTCTTTACTGAATCCGAAGAAGGCTTTTCTACCGTTGGCTGTGAAGCCTTCGATGTAAACCGCCCTCTTTGCGGACTTGGCGATGTTCAAAACATCCTGAGGTGTACCGACCGGCTGATCGTTGACATAGGTGATGATCATTCCTTCTGAAGCGCCAGCCTCAAGCATCTTGCCGCTTCCGACGGATGTGACCTCGACACCTTTCTTCAGACCGAACTTCGCAAGAGTCTCCTTGGAAGCCTCCTTCAGAGTCGTACCGAAGAAAGCGATCTCTCCGTCACCGACCACAGTACCGTTCTCGATGCTGCTGCCCTGGAATGTGACCTCAAGCTCCTTTTCCTTGCCGTCACGGATGATCTTGACCTTAGCCTTGTCACCAGGATGGAAGGTATTGACCTTGACCTGAACTGCGGAGCCACTCTTCACATCGGTCCCGTCAATGGCCACAATCACATCACCTTCCTTCATTCCGGCCTTGTCAGCGGAGCTGCCTTTCGCAACCTCTCTGATATATACGCCTTCCGGAGAAGAAAGTTTCAATTTTTTCAACATATCATCGACAGAATCATATTTCAGATTCTTGGCAAGACCTTCGCTGAGATCAGACATAGCGATTCCAAGAACGGCTCTCTTCACTGACCCAAAGTCAATCAAGTCTTCTACAACCTTCTTCACAATATTCACCGGCACAGCGAATGAATATCCCGAATATGCTCCCGTCTGTGAAACAATAGCGGTGTTGATGCCGACAAGCTCACCGGTCTTGTTGACAAGGGCGCCACCGGAGTTGCCAGGGTTGACAGCCGCGTCGGTCTGTATGAACGACTCGATCTGGATTCCGCCATTGTTTCTCTCACGAGGATCGTGCGCCATCGAACGTCCCTTGGCGCTGACAATGCCGGCTGTGATGGTGGACCTGAGCTGATAGCCAAGAGGACTGCCCACGGCCAGAACCCACTCACCGAGCCTCAACTGATCGGAATCCCCGAACGGAAGCGTAGGAAGTCCCTGAGCTTCAATCTTTATCAAAGCGACATCCGTGGCCGGATCAGTACCGATGACCTTTGCGTCATAGACTTTGTTGTTGTTCAGGGTGACCTGAACCTTCGTCGCATTGGCGACCACATGGTTGTTGGTCACGATATAGCCGTCAGGACGGATGATCACGCCAGAGCCGCTACCCTGCTGCTCCCTGGTCTGAGGGCCTTCATCCCCAAAGAAGAAACGGAAGAACGGATCCGTCATCTGATATTGCTGAGTCACCGTCACCTCCACATAAACAACAGCATCAACCGCAGCCTCCGCGGCGTAAGTCAGATCCGGATAGTCCGACTGTGCCAGATTGACAGTCTTTGTGACCGTTCCGTTCTCTGTACTTGTCACATTGTCTCCATCATTCACGGTGGCAGCCTTGACGACACCGTATGCCGCCAGCACGCTGAACAATACTGACAGCACCACTGTTAACAAACCTTTTTTCATTTCTGACATATTAATTTAATTTTACAAATATTCATGTCCAAACCTCTTCGGATGGTGTTTCCGAAGCCTTAGGCAAAAAATCAAATATGATGCCATAATATTAAGGGAATATTCGTATATTTGCCTTTTACAGAGGCCACCCTCCGGCGGCCGGAAAACAATGAATTAAAAAACACACGAATATGAAACTCAACGTATCAAGCTCCGAGCTTCTGAAAGGACTGATGGACATCTCCAAGGCCATCCCGGCCAAGTCCGCCCTTCCGATTCTGGAAAACTTCCTGTTTGACCTCAAAGGCAACATCCTTGAGGTCACCGCATCGGATTCGGAGCTCACCCTCAGGACTGAAATCGAAGTGGACACCACCGAAGAGGAAGGCAGGATCGCCGTTCCCGCAAGGCACATCATCGACCTTCTCAAGGAACTTCCTGACCAGCCTGTAGCGATCTGCACCGCCAGCGACAGCTCAATCGAGTGCAAGTGGGCCAGCGGCAACTCCGTGCTGCCTTTCTTTCCTGCCGAGGACTATCCTGAGATCAAGGGGACGAGCGACGACGCGGAGAAACTTGAATTCCCGGCCGAAAGCCTGATAGAAGGCATAAACAGCACGATCTACGCCACGGCAGATGACGAGATAAGGCCGGCGATGAACGGAATATTCTTTGATTTCGGACCGGAATCCACCACTCTCGTGGCCTCAGACTCGCACAAGCTCATCTGCTACACGGCCAAGGAAGTGAAGACCCCGGAGAAATGCTCGTTCATTCTTCACAAGAAGCCGGCGGCCGTCCTGAAGTCCATCCTCGGGAAAGACGACGGAACTGTTGAGATCGCGTTCGATTCCAGCACCGTCCTCTTCACCTTCGGGAAGACTACCATGGTGTGCAGGCTGATTGTCGGCAAGTACCCTAAGTACCGCGACGTCATCCCACAGAACAACCCAAGCGTGCTGAAGATCGACAGGGCGATGTTCCTGAACACGGTAAGGCGTGTGGCCGTCTGCGCCAACAAGGCTTCCAACCACATCAAGCTGGATCTCAAGCCGGGACAGATGGAGATCACCGCACAGGATCTCGGTTTCGCCATCGCAGCCTACGAGAAGATCAACTGCGACTACAGCGGTGACGAGCTGACCATCGGATTCAAGTCAACATTCCTCACGGAGATCCTCGCCAACATGAGCTGCGAGACAGTCGTGATGAAGTTCGCCGACGCGCGCAGGGCTGCCCTCATCATTCCTTCAGAAGAGGATGATGAGAGCGGAAAGATCTGCGGAATCCTGATGCCTATCATGGTTTAACCTTCGGAGAATCAAAGCTATGGAACTTTCTCTTGAAAGGCCTCTGCTTTTCTTTGACATTGAGAGCACGGGGCTTAATATTGTCAATGACTGCATTGTCGAACTGAGTTTTGTCAAGGTGTTCCCTGACGGACACCATGATGTGAAGACCTGGAGGGTCTGTCCTTGGGACTACACTCTCCGCAAACAGCATCCGATCAATCCCGAAGCCAGTCAGGTGAACGGGATCAAGGACGAGGATGTCGCCGGCGAGAAGAAGTTCATCGAGATTGCGGCAGAGGTCGTGGATTGGCTGAGGGACAGCGATTTGGCCGGGTACAACTCAACCAAATTCGACCTGCCTATGCTGTCCGAGGAACTTGAGAGAGTGCGTGCCTATTGTATGCGCAGGCTTGCGGATCAGAGAAACACTCCGGAGAACAAGGCCAAGGCACAGGCGACCCTTGAGGCCACGGACATTGACCTACACTCCAAGCAGATGATAGACGTGCAGACAATCTACCACTACATGGAGCCGCGCAACCTCAAGGCTGCTTACAGATTCTACTGTGGTGGGGAGGATTTCGAGAACGCCCATTCCGCGGAGGCTGACACAATGGCCACCTACGAAGTGCTGAAAGGGCAACTCGATATGTACCAGACACCGACAAAGTACCACGAGCAGGTGCTCAAGAACGATGTAGAGTTTCTGGCCGGAGTAGCCGGACGTCCACGTACTGTTGACTATGCCGGCCGGTTGATACTCGGCAAAAATGACGAGCCTACAATCAGCTTCGGAAAGCACAAGGGACACACGGCAAGGGAGGTCTATGAGACAGAGCCGGCCTACTTCGCATGGATAGAGAACGGTGAGTTCACTATGGACACCAAGCGGCAGTTCGCGCGTCTGAAAGAGAAATTCGAAAAGGAAAAGAAAGAGGCCGCGAAGGCTCGTGAAGCAGAGATGAGCAAACCTCTTGAGGGTGAGGCGTTCGACAGCGCCATCGCCGGTCTTAAGGACAAATTCGGAGGCGGCAGGCTTTTCTAGGGCGTCCGGGGGCTTGTCGCAAGCCCCGACAATGACCCGCCACTTCTCGCCGACAACCAAGCGCGTAAGATTGATTCATGAATATAATCGTAAAGACATCGACCGGCAGGATCGTCGTGCGGCCGGACACGACATGGGAGAAGGACAATGAGGATTTCTACCCTCCTGAGTTCGTGGACGAGCTGACATACTCACCGGTACTTTTCGCCCGTGTACTGAAGCCGGGACGAAGCGTCGGCAGAAAATTCGCGTCAAGATACTACGACTCGGCTGGTTTCGGAGTCCTCCTATACCCGGAGAATATGCTTGACGGCACCCCTGAAGGTTACGCCCAGGCCATCTGTCTGGATCATACATCCTTTCTGCCCACGCCGGTGTTTTCGCCTCAAAGGCTGGAAGAAGATGGCCGATTCAGCCTCTTCAGAAATGAAGTTGAGCTTTTCACTTTCGACCGCCCATCCTTGAATATGATCGAGGACACTCTCGTGGAAGCCACAAAGCTGCTCTACATCCGCACCGGCGACCTCATCGCCGTAGAGTTGTCCGCCCGGACCCCGCTCACGACCCGCAACAATGCCATCACCAACATCACCGGTACTTTCGGTCAAGACAAAGTCCTTGATTTTCAGATAATATTCTGAACGACGTTTCGTGATGGCCAGGGTTCAGTGAAGTGTCACCACAAACCCTCCGCGCTTCGCGCTCCGTCCCTCCCAGCCTACGGCTGGGTCCCTCCCGCTTATAGCCGCGGGTGGCTAAGGTTCGTGATGGCACTTCACTGAACCTGGATGGCTAAATAAAGCAATACAAAGCAATACAAAGCAATACAAAGCAATACAAAGCAAAATAAAGCAATACAAAGCAAAATAAAGTATGTCATCGCATAGCAATATGATATAATTATGCATAAACTAACATAAACACGCAAGCCGCCGAAAAATCAAAAGTCAAATTTTGGTAACGTGCAAAATTTGACTTTTGCCTTTTTTCGGTGGCTGATTTCAGCGGTTATTTTTCGACGGCAAATTGATATTTATCGCTTCGACAAGCCCAGCGACCAGTTTTTCCTTCTGGAAGTCCAGCGTGCAGTCACTCTTTCAGGGAAATCGGCGACCAGTTATTTTATCAGAAAGATCAAAGGCCTACTATGCCATCAAGCGGCGGAAGCCTTTGGCGATGCGGTCAAGTCCTTGCTGGAGACGGGCGCGAGGGCAGGCAATGTTGATGCGCATGAAGCCGTCGAGACCGTACATCACACCTGAGTTTATCCAGACCTTCTCATTGAGCAACAGACTGTTCTCGATGTCGTTCGCGGACATATTCAAAGCTCTCACATCCACCCAGACAAGGTAGGTGCCCTCAAGTTTGGTGACCGGGAACTCCGGAAGGTTTTCCTCAAAGAACGACAGTAAGGTATGGTAATTCCCGTAAAGATATTCATTGAGTTCCTTGAGCCACGGCTCGCCCGCGTTGTAGGCCGCCTGAAGGGCGAGAACGCCGAAAGGATTGACATCACAGAGTTCGTTGATGTTGATGACCCGGTCGATCAGTTTCTTCCAGTCAGGGTTGTTGGTGATGATGTTGGAGATTCCGAGGCCGGCGATGTTGAAAGACTTGCTCGGCGAGTTCATCGTGACGGTGTTGTCCTGCGAGGCCTGCGAGAGCGATGCCATCGGAGTGAAGTGATAGCCAGGCATTTCCAGCTCGCAATGAATCTCGTCGCTGATGACGATCACGCCGTTACGGCGGCAGATGTCGGCCACCCGCTCCAGATCCTCCCTCGGCCAGACGCGGCCGCACGGGTTGTGAGGGTTGCAGAAGAGCAGCACCTTGGCCATAGGGTCGGCGGCGCGCCTCTCAAGATCCTCGAAATCAATGTACCAGGTGGCCTGATCGCCTTCGGTGTCGTAGATGAGCTTATTGATGGACAGTTCGCAGAGAGTGTTCTTCGCAGTGGAGAAGAAACAGTTGTAGGCGGGACTCTGGATGATCATCTTCGGCAGTTCGCCGTGGGGCCCGCGGCCATGATCCGGCTTCTCGACAACCTCGCCCCCGACGATCTCGTACTGCGTCAAAGCCTTGACTACCACGGACATCGCCGGAACGACTCCCGGAATGTAAAGGTACCAGTCCTTTTCGGTGTGCCAGCCCCTGCGACGCTCCCACCAGTCGATGGCAGCCTCATAGTAGGAATCCGGCACATGCGTGTAGCCGAAAATCCCCTGATCGACCCTGTTCCTAAGCGCCTCCACAATCTCCGGCGCAACCTTGAAGTCCATGTCAGCCACCCACATAGGGATGACATCCTCATCAATCGGCCCGACCGGACTCTCAGCATCCCACTTCACGCAGTTGGTTCCGCGCCTGTGGGTCGGTTCATCAAAATTATATTTTCCCATAATAAATGAATATTTTCCCTCAATCACAAGCCTTGCCATCTTCTCTTATCCGCCATAACAAAAGGCGGGGAATGATTCCGGGAACGCGGCGCAAGGCAATTTATGCCTATTCCCGGACAATTAATCTTCGAAGATAGCAAAAAACAATTATATTTGCGAGCCATGAAGATATATGAATATATTCTGTCAGCCACGATCCTTCTCGTCTGCATCTGCGGATGCGCGAGAAAAAGCGCCGTGGCAACGGCTGCGGACGAGAGCGAGCCGTTGTTTCTGGCTGTTCGGCCGCTACCCGAGGGAGGATATTCACTGATCTCACTCTCCCCTTTTGACGGTTCCCGCGACACGCTGATCATCAGCCGCCCGCTGAGCAGACTGATTGTGATGAGCACCTCGCACATCGGCTTCCTCCGCGCCATCGGCGGCGAAGACGCCATTGTCGGAGTCTCGGGCGCTGAATATGTTTTCGACTCCACTGTGAGGGCAAGAATCGGCGAGGGCAGAATCCTTGACATCGGCTACGACGCAAGCCCCGACTATGAGAAGATCATGGCCCTGAAGCCGGAACTAGTCCTTACATATTCAGTGTCACCTGTCAAATCACAGTTCCTCACCAAGCTGGAATCCCTGGGGATCAGCACTTTCACCGTCAACGAGCATCTGGAAAGCCACCCCCTCGCCCGCGCCTCCTATATCCGCCTTTTCGGAGCGCTGACAGGGAACATGTCCGCGGCTGACTCGGTTCTGGCCGTGGTCTCGAAGAATTATCAAGCCCTGAGGGACTCCGTCAGAGCCATGATGACCGTTCCGGGCGAGGGTCCACAAAGCGCTGATGCCGAGCAAAGAATATGTGCGAGAAAGATTCTGGTCAACATCCCCTACAAGGATCAGTGGTTCATTCCCGGCCAGGAGAATTACCTCTCTCACCTGGTGCGAGATGCCGGTGGAGAGATTCTCGGCTCAGAGCCAGGCACTTCCATCTCCGGACAAATCTCCGTCGAGCGGGCATATTCATTATCCAAGGAAGCCTCCCTTTGGCTGAACGTCGGATGGTGCCGCACACTAGACCAACTCCTGTCCGTCAACCCCCTCTTCGGTGACTTTCTAATGAATATTCAGAAAAACGCCGCCACGAATGGTTTCGGCTCCGCAGGTAGTTCCGCTTCAGTGAATGGATTTGTCTCCGCAGGAGGATCCGCGTCCGGAGAAGGTTCTGCTTCCGTGGAAGGTTCCGCTTCAGCAGGTAGTTCCGCTTCAGTGGATGGATTCGTCTCCGCAGGAGGTTCCGCGTCCGGAGATGAATCCACCCATGCTGATGGTCAAGCATCGCCCCAAGTCATCTGGAACGACAATTCCCGCCAAAACGCCAAAGGCGGCAACGACTTCTGGGAAAGCGGCGTGGTCCGCCCCGACCTAATCCTCCGCGACCTGATCCGAATCCTAAGCGGCAGCACCACTGCTACCCAACTTACTTATTATCAACCCGTTGAATAAGACACCTTTCCCGCATCAAGCCACCCTCTCCTTCATCCATTCCTCTTCTTCATCCATCCCTCTTCTTCATCCACCCCTCTCCTTCATCCACCCCTCTCCTTCAACCGTCCCCCTTCTTCATCCATCCCCCTTCTTCATTATCTGTTGATTCGAGTGCAAAAATAGTTTTTTCCTTTTGAAAGTGATAGTAGCTTTTCTATGATGGTTGTAGCTTTTCCGGAAAAAAAGTAGTAGCTTTCCTAGGAAAACTACTACTTTTTAAATGCATATTTAATGCGAAATTACAAAAATACGCATTTAGATGGAGGCAAACTGTTTGCGCCATTGGCTAGGCAGGGCAACCGCATCAAATTCTTGCGCCCTTAAGCAGTTCCAGAAGATAGTCCTGCGAGAGTGATGCCCTGAACAACCTTTTCCGTATGCTTCTGTTGTCGCTGTGCGCCTTGGCGATCTGGAGCGCCAGCTTCCTGACGGTGGAGAGGTTCTGTGCCGCGA
>OLYC01001773.1_pt1 | contig 13937 bp, 10 predicted proteins | sample 1674271 | NCBI WGS metagenome assembly OLYC01 (sample SAMEA103958154, study PRJEB25191) | human gut metagenome
AGATGCCGGCCGCCGCAATGGCGATCTTCAGCGCCTGCTCCTGCGTGACCGGGCCCACAGGCGGGGTCGGGGTAGGCGTCGGTGTCGGCACCGGCGTCGGACTCGGGGTAGGTGTCGGTGTCGGCGTCGGCGTCGGGCTCGGGGTGGGTATCGGCGTCGGCGTCGGCGTGGGCATGGGCTCCGGGATCGGCTGCGGCATCACGGGGGCAGGCTGCGGCTTTACAGGAGCCGGCTGCGGCCCGAGCGGTTCGTCACCCGCCAGGCGGCAGATCTCTGCCGTGCGTGCGTCAACGCTGCACACATAGTGATGCTCGCCGTCCGTGAGCACGAATTCCATGACCATCTGGCCGTCAATGAGCGTGAAGCGCATACTGGCCTGCGTGACGCTGTCCGCATCCAGACCGCAGCAGGCGAGCGCCGCATCCATGGCCTGATCATATGGGATATATGCACCGGTGCTCGCAGCACCGATCGAGATCATGTCGCCAAGCGCCACCTGATTGGACGCCGCGAGAATGTTCAGGTCGTTGATCGGCAGCACCGCCAGCGCCTCGCCGGTGAGATCCTCCACCTGCGCGCTGATCTGCCGGATGAGCATCGCCTTTCCTGCACTGACGCCCATGGCAGCAGCGTCGGCCTCCAGCGCAGGATCCGGCTCCAGCACCTGCGCCAGGACAGCGGGGGCAAGCCCGCAGTCGCTCTGTGCATCCTCCACAGCGGAAGCCAGCCGGCCGCACAGACGCGCATCGCCCTTGCCGGCCTCGACCGTGACGAGGATCGAGTTGGTATCCGCCGAGACATAGCCGTCTGCCTGCAGCTCGGCAACGATCGCATCGGCCGCCGTCTGCAGCGGCTGGTTGCGCAGCTCCAGCTCGTCGAGCACGACCTGCGCGTCGGCATTGCACGCGCGCACGGACAGGACACGGCCGAGCTTATTGACGGTCAGCTCAATACTGGGGTTCGCGTCCAGCGTTGCGACGCCGTCGGGCGTCTGCACGGCGTAAAAACCGCCGCCGAGCATCGCCAGCAGGAACACCGCCGCCGCCGCGACCCAGCGCCGCCATGCGCCGCCGCGACGGCTGCGCTGCGGCAGCGGGACGACCGTTTCCGGCTCCGGCTGTTCGGCCGCCTGAACGCGGGCGAGGATCTTGTCCCAGGGATCCGGCGTCACGGCTGCGACATCATCACGCAGTTGCTGCAGCAGCTGCTCGTTGCACTTTTCCTGTTCAGTCAAGACCGTCACCCCCCATCGACGCACGCAGCTTTGCCAGCGCACGGTTGTAGCGCGAGATCGCCGTCGCCTGCGGAATGTCCAGCAGGTCGGCCACCTCCCTGTGCTTGAGGCCGGAGAGCGCGTGCAGCATTACGATCTGTCGCTCACTGTCCGTGAGCAGGCGCAGCACCTTATCAAGCACCATATGATTTTCCATCTCCCGATAAGCGTTGTGCGGATCCTCCACATGAAACAGCTCATCAAAAGATATATTCTTATTTTCCGCCTTGCGCAGGCGCATAAGCGCCAGATTGCGCGCGATCGTCAGCAGCCACGCCATCGGCTTGCCCGACGGCTGATAGCTCGATGCCGACTGCATCACGCTCACGAACGTATCCTGCATCACGTCCTCAGCCGCCGTCGGATCGCGCAGGATCGACAGGGCAAAGCCATAAACGGACGCGGACGTTTGGCGATACAGCACCTCGAGCGCGGCGGTGTCCCCCTCCGCAATGCGCAGGATCAGGCCGTCATCCGGTGGTCGCGCATCGGACGCACCTATATCACTTGTGCGTTTGTCGTCATTTTGCATATTCGATTACCCCACATGAGTATAATGCCTGAAAACAAATTTTAATGCATAAAAAAATGTTTTCCGAAAAATTTTCTCTAAAAAAGTGTGTTTTTCGGCACTTCCATCCTCTTAAACGAATATTTTACGTGATAAAATGCGGTTTGTAAAGCGAGTAAACTATAAAAAATTACATTCTTAGCAGATTTTACGCTTCTTTTTTCGGCGGCGCCGTTGCCTCGAGCGCATGATTGAGCACTACGCCCAGAATGAGCAGCAGTCCGAACACATGAAACCAGAACAGCAGGATCACGACCGAGGCAAGCGACCCGTATACGAGCGAATACTTCGCGCTGTTGCCGATCAGCCATGAGAGCAGAATACTCATCACCACGATGCCGACGGCCGAAAACAGCGCACCGGGAAGCACGAGGTGCGGCGCCCGGCGCGGCGTGGTGAGCCGGTAGAGAACGAGAATCATCATCAGCAAAATGGCAAACAGAACCAGAAATCGCACCCAGGTCCACGACCAGATGATGCTCACGCGCGGCATGAGCGCATCGAGCCAGAGCAGAAAGCGCTTGCCCGTCAGCATGAGCAGGACGCACAGATACAGCACCAGCAGAAACGCCACCGAGAAGGCGACGCTCACGACGGTACTGCTCACGATGCCGAAGCGCTTATCGCCGTGGATCTCGCTGACGATGGCGGCCATGGCGCGAAACGCCGCAGACGCGCTCGTGATCATGACAAAGAGCGCCGCAATGAACATGACCTGACTCGTGTTGCCGGACACATAAATGAGAAACTCCGACACGAGCGCCTGCGTCTCCCGCGGGAGCACGAGCGTCTCCACGATGCGCAGCACGGCGGTCGGGTCACGCAGGATGAGCGCAAGCAGGTCGTACATGCAGATAATGACCGGAAACAGCGCCATAACCATGTAATAGGCGATCTCAGCCGCCGAGCGCGTCACGCGGCGGGTCAGAAATGTGTTGGCCATGGTCGTGAGGACGCGGGTAATGCGCCAGTCTTTCAATCGACTGCCTCCTCTCACAGAATACAAAAACCGCCTTCACAAGGAGCGAAGGCGGTTTTGGACAGATGATGAAGCTTACTTGGAGTTGAAGATCTTGAAGATGCTGTCAAACGGATCTTCCTCCGCGGGTGCGGCAGCATCCGCAGCCGGAGCGGCAGCCGGGGCGGCAGGTGCAGCGGCCGGAGCCGGAGCAGCCGTGGCCGCAGTCGCAGCGGCGGTGTACATACCGGCGGCAGGTGCAGCCGGAGCGGCAGCGGCGGCCGGAGCAGCCTCCGCCTGCGCCTTGCCCGGCTCGTCAAAGCCGGTGGCGATGACGGACACGCGGATCTCGTCGTCGAGCGAGGGATCGAAGCTCGCGCCGAAGATGATGTTGGCGTCCGGATGCGCAGCCTCCTGAACGAGGTTGGCAGCGGTCTCGACATCCTCCAGGCCCATATCCTCGGAGCCGGTGATGTTGATGAGCACGCCGCGCGCGCCGTTGATCGACGTCTCCATGAGGGGGCTGGCCACGGCCATGCGGGCAGCGTCCTCCGCCTTGCCCTTGCCGGCGGCGCGGCCGACACCCATGTGGGCGAAGCCGGCGTCCTTCATGACGCAGGTGACGTCCGCAAAGTCGAGGTTGATAAAGCCGGTGTTCTTGATGAGATCGGAGATGCTCACGACGGCCTGACGCAGCACGTCGTCCGCGATCTCGAAGGCGTTGGCCAGCGTGACCTTCTGGTCGGTGGCGAATTTCAGGCGGTCATTCGGGATGATGAGCAGGGAGTCGACCTTGCCCAGCAGCTCGTTGATGCCGACCATAGCCTGATCCATGCGGCGCTTGCCCTCGAACTTGAAAGGCTTGGTGACGACGCCGACGGTCAGGATGCCGGCCTCGCGGGCGATGTCCGCGATCGTGGGCGCTGCGCCCGTGCCGGTGCCGCCGCCCATGCCGGCGGTGATGAAGACCATGTCGGCATTTTCCAGGCTCTTGGCAATGTTGTTGCGGCTCTCCTCGGCGCTGCGCTTGCCGACGTCGGGATCGCTGCCGGCGCCCTGACCGTGGGTCAGCTTCTCGCCGATCTGGATCTTCTGGTCTGCACTGGAGACGGCCAGAGCCTGCTTATCTGTATTGACAGCCACGTACTCAATTCCCTGAGTGCCGGACTTAACCATGCGGTTTACGACATTGTTGCCGGCCCCGCCAACACCAACGACCTTGATGGTGACGACATTTTCCGGACCGGACTCGGTAGCAAAGGACATATTCGGTTCCTCCCTGTTGTTTCTATTTGTATCAGCGCTCGGCGCGTGTGCGCTCTGAGGGCCGTTTCTTGGCGGATTTCGCTTTTGTCTGTTCTTATTCTTTCCCATTTTATATCGTTTTCCTTATCAGGTCAATCTTTTTTTGTGAACATTCAGCCGGGGCTGAAATGCGCGCGCTTGTCGATCGACAGATCGATGGTGCCGGTATCGCCGGCCGTGAGCTGCGATATGGCGCTCTGGAGCATGCCGAATTTATACTCAACATTCTCGTTTGCACCGAGGCGCACCGTGAACCGCCCGTCATAGAGAAAGCTCGGGCTCGCCGCGTCCGAAAGGTCGATCACCGTGACCTTGGACGCCATGTCGCGCGCGAGCAGCTGCCCGAGGATCGCCGCAAGGTACGTGACCTTCGGCGCGTCGGCATCGCCGGCGTTGAGCACCTCGCCGACCTTCGGTTCCACCGGCGTGATGCCGTCGATACGGGCGAGGCCGGTCAGTTCGCTGTCCGTGACGGACTTGAGCAGCTTGCAGTTCTGGTCGACGACCCAGTAGCTGTCGTCCGCCTTGACGTAGGCCATGGCGCTGCTCTCCTGGATCGTAATGGTGACGCGGTTCGGCAGAGCGCGCGTGACCTTTGCTTTGTCCACATAGGGAAGCTTGCTGAAGATGCGGCTGGCCGCCGAGAAGCGGTTGATGAAAAAGAGGTTGTCACCCTTGCCGATGCCCGAGGCGTCAACGACCTCCTCGGCCGTGTAGATGGAGTTTCCGACGACCTCGACCTTCGAGACACGGAAAAACACGCTCATCCCCAGCACGAGCGCCACGCAGATCAGTAGGAAGATCAGCGGCTGCAGCAGCGACCTCCCGCGCCCTGCGGACGGACGGCGCACACGGCGCGCACGGCGCTGCCGGGGCTGCCGGGGCTGCTTCGATTGTTTCATAGGCAGAGATTCCTTTCACCGCGGCGCGGCACAGCGCACGTCAGCGCCCAGCGCCGACAGGCACGCGTCAAAGCGGTCGTACCCGCGGTCAATATACCCGTCGTCGAGAAGCTCGGTCGCGCCCTCAGCGCAAAGCCCGGCCACAAGCATGGCCGCGCCGCCGCGCAGGTCGCTTGCCGTGAGCGGCGCGCCGGTGAGCCGCTCGACGCCGGTGACATACGCCACACGGCCCTCGATGCTGACGGCTGCGCCCAGACGCCGGAATTCCTCGGCATGACGGTAGCGGTTGGTAAAGATATTTTCGGTGAACACCGTGGTGCCCTTTGCCCGCAGGCAGGCCGCCATGAGCGGCGGCTGCGCATCCGTGGGAAAGCCCGGATACGGCTGCGTGACGACCGGGCGCGGCGCCGTGAGCTGCCCATCCGATGACAGGCGCACGGCAGACGCCGTTGTGATTATAGCACATCCCGCCTCAGAAAGCGAGTCCAGAACGGTCGAAAAGTGTGCCGGATCTACATCCTGCAGCTCCACCTCGCCACCGCAGGCGGCGGCAGCGCACAGGATCGTCGCTGCGACGATGCGGTCGGGCATGATCGTGTGCTCGACAAACGGCCGCGGCCGGAAGCCACCGACCGTGACCGTGGACGTGCCCGCGCCGGAAATGTCCGCGCCGAGCTTGCGCAGGTAGCACTGCAGGTCGGCGATCTCCGGCTCGCGCGCGGCGTTGCAGATGACCGTCTCGCCCGCCGCTGCGCAGGCGGCGAGCATGGCATTTTCCGTCGCGCCGACGCTCGGAAACGGCAGCAGGATGCGCCGCCCCTGAAGCGCGTGCGCCCGGCAGATGATGTCGCCGCCGCGCTCCGTGACCTCCGCGCCGAGCGCGCGCAGCGCGTCCAAGTGCAGGTTCACCGGCCGCGGTCCGAGCTCGCACCCGCCCGGCATGGACAGGCGCGCCGTGCCGAAGCGCGCGAGGATCGCGCCGAGAAAGATGACCGACGAGCGCAGCTCCCGCATGAGTGCGTGCGGGATGAAATCGCAGTGCATCCCGCGCGAATCGATGCGTACCGTGTCCCCGTCGCGCACCGCCGTGCAGCCGAGATGCTGCAGGATGCGCAGCGTGGTCGTCACGTCCCGCAGATCGGGCACGTTGTGCAGAACCGTCTCACCTCCGGAGAGCACCGACGCCGCCATGATCGGCAGCACCGCATTCTTGGCGCCCTGCACCCGCGTACTCCCGGTCAGCCTGTTTCCGCCGTAAATGTGCCATATGCTCATGATCTTTCCTCCGCACAGCAAATTCATGCCATCCTATGCAGAGAAACGCGAAGTTGTCATTTTGTATGCCGATCCGCCAGCTCAAGCACCAGATCGGCAATGCGTTCGGCGGCATCGCTCACGCCGGCGGCGCGCATATTGTCCGCCATCTGCGCAAGCTGTGCGGGGTCTGCGAGCAGGTCGCTGACGAGGTTATACAGGTCGTCCGCCGTGAACGACCCTTCGAGCAGCACTTTTGCGCCGCCGGCGCGCTCGAGCACGCGCGCGTTGCGCTCCTGATGGTTGTTCGTGACGTTCGGCGACGGGATGAGCACGGCAGGCTTGCCGATGCACGTGAGCTCGGCGAGCGTGGACGCGCCCGCGCGGCACAGCACAAGATCGGCCGCGTCCATCACCAGCGGCATATCGTAGATGTACGGCCGCACGTCCATGCCGTGTGCCGCGAGATCGGCCGGGCACTTTTCCAGCAGCGCCGTGTGCATCTTCTCATAGCCGTTGCGCCCCGCCGAGTGGATGAGCGAAAACGGTGCGCCCGTCACGGCGGCGCGGGTGATGAAGGCCGTCATGATCTCATTCATGTATGACGCGCCGAGCGACCCCCACACCGACACGACCAGCGGCTTTTCGGGATCGAGCCCGAGCTGGCGCTTGGCCTCCGCCTTGGAGCAGGCCGTGAATGCGCCGCGCACCGGCGTGCCAGTGACGACGACCTTGTCCTGCTCGCTGTAGTGCTGCTTGCTCTCCTCGAAGCCGACCAGAATGCGGTCGACCGCTCCGGCGAGCATCTTCGTCGTCAGCCCCGGCACGGCGTTGGACTCATGCACGATGGCCGGAATGCCGAGCTGCGCCGCCGCCTTGAGCACGGGGTAGCACACATAGCCGCCCGTGCCGATGGCGACATCGGGCTTGAAGTCCTCAATGATCTTGCGCGCGTCCTTCGTCGCCTGCCGCGCATTGTGCAGCGAGCGGAAGTTGTACGCGATCTCCGACGGCTTGAGGCTGCGGTGGATATTCGTGACCTCCACGGTCACGATATCATAGCCCGCGCGCGGAACGAGGTCCGTCTCCATCTTGCCGTTTGCGCCGACAAAGAGGATGCCGCAGTCGGGCATCCGGTCGCGCAAAACGCCCGCGACCGCGAGCGCGGGGTTGATGTGGCCTGCGGTACCGCCGCAGGTAAAAAGAAAATTCATAGTCAGTCCCTCCCGGAATATCGAAACTCAGGCGGCGTGCGCCGCCGAGACAGCTTGCAGAATCGGATGCTACCGCGCTTTCTTCGTCGGAATGTCGCGCGATATGCTCAGAATAATGCCCATTTCACCGAGCTGCATCAGCAGCGCCGTGCCGCCGTAGCTGAAAAACGGCAGCGAGATGCCGGTGCAGGGGATGAGATTCGTGACGACCGCGATGTTCAGAAACACCTGGATCGACAGCAGCGTCGTGATGCCGACGCCGACGAGGAAGCTGTAGCGATCGGGCGAGTGCGCGGCAATCCAATAGCCGCGGCAGATGAGCAGCGCGAACAAAATCAGGATCGCGACCGCGCCGACATAGCCAAGCTCCTCGCAGACGATGGAAAAGATGTAGTCGTTGTGCTCCTCCGGCAGGTAGAGGTATTTCTGCCGGCTCTGGCCGAGGCCGAGCCCGAGAAAGCCGCCCGAACCGATGGAATACAGCGACTGCACGATCTGATATCCGGCAGCGCTCGTGTCGGCGAACGGGTCGCGCCACGACACGATGCGCTTGTGCACATAGGGCACGAACTTGCCCGCGATCAGCAGCAGCGCGCCCGCGCCGCCCATGCCGATGAGCAGGTACGAGAGCTTGATGCCGCCGACAAACATCATCACGATCGCCAGCGCCATGATGATGATCGACGCCGACAGATGCGGCTCGAGCATGAGCAGGATGACGATGCCGCCGGTGATGACCATGAACGGCACAACGCCGTAGCGGATCGTCTGCATCTGGTCTTTGTATGTGCAGATCATGCTCGAGAAAAACAGCACGACCGCGATCTTTGCGATCTCCGACGGCTGAAACGTCGTAAAGCCGAGGCTCAGCCACCGGCGCGCGCCGCCGCCGACCACGCCGATGTGCGGGATCCAGACGATGGCGAGCAGGAAAATACTCACGCCCAAAAGCAGCAGCGACCAGCGGCGGTACGTCGCCATGCGCACGTGGGAAAACAAAATCATACCCACGACGCCGGCCACGGCGAAGCCCGCCTGCCGGACGAAATAATACGTCGGCGACTTACCCTGCGCATAGGCGCGGGCAAAGCTCGACGAGAGCACCATGATGACGCCGATCGCCAGCAGCAGCAGCGTGAGCACGAAAAACGGCAGGTCAAAGCTGCCGCGCTTTGCCCCGGCAGCCGCCCCTGTCCGGCGCGCAGGAAGTCTCAAACCGGATATATTCATGAACGCACCTCCCTGCGCTGCGGCGCGCTCACGCACCGAAGCGGTGGAACACGCCAATAAACGACAAAACTGCAAACAGCACCGTCACGCCGGCAAACAGCGCCACGATCTGCTTTTCCTTCCACTTGTGGCCCGTCCAGCCGCCCATCTCCAGATGGTGGTGGAACGGAGACATCTTAAACACGCGCTTGCCGTGCGTGAGCTTGAAATAGCCGACCTGAATGATGTCCGAGAGCGCCTCGACGATGTACATGATGCCGACCGTCACGAGGATGAGCGGCATATCATAGGCGAAGGCCAGCGCCGCGACCGCGCCGCCGAGAAAGAGCGAGCCCGTGTCGCCCATGAACACCTTGGCCGGATTGAAGTTATAGATCAAAAAGCCCAGCAGACCGCCGGCAATGCCGGAGGCAAACACGCCGAGGGACAAAAACCGCTCGCCCCAGAGAATGGACAGCACGGCAAAAAAGATGCACACCGGCATCGTCGTGCTCGCGGCGAGACCGTCCACACCGTCGGTGAGGTTCACGGAGTTGACCGTGCCGACGATGACGAAGGCGGCGAAGATTACATACAGCGGCTCGGAGATGGCCACGGTCGTGTTCCAGAACGGGATGTAGAGACTGTCGAGCGCGACATAGCCAAAGCGGCGCATGAGGAAAATGAACGCCACGGCCGCCGCCAGCTGCAGCAGGATCTTCTTGCCGGCCGTCAGACCGAGGTTCTGCTTTTTCTTGAGCTTTTCATAGTCGTCCAGAAAGCCGATCGCGCCGAACACGAGCGCGAACGCCAGACAAAACAGGTGCCCGTATTCGCCCTCGGCCATGCAATCAAAGCCGACCGACAGGCACACGACCGCGATCGCAGCGATGAACATCAGCCCGCCCATGGTCGGCGTGCCCTGCTTGGACATATGCCATGTGGGGCCGTTTTCCTTAATGCTCTGCCCCGCCTTGATCCGTTTGAGATACGGGACCAGGAAAAATCCGACGACGGCCGACACCGCAAACGCGATGACGAACGCCAGTATCAGCTTCAGTGTCATTTTTCTTTCTCTCTCTTCCTCTTGTCGAGTATTTCGGCGACGATCTCGCGCTCATCCATGTGCACCTTCGTCTTGCCGATGATCTGGTAATCCTCGTGCCCTTTGCCACAGAGGATGATAACGTCGCCGGGGCAGTGATTTTCGATCGCATAGGCGATGGCCTCGCGCCGGTCGGGGCGCACGACATAGGGCGTGTGCGTCTCCTTGAGACCGGGGAGAATGTCGGCAATGATCGCCTCCGGGTCTTCTGTGCGCGGGTTGTCGCTCGTGACGATGACGAAATCCGCCTTCTGACCTGCGATGCGTCCCATCTTCGGGCGCTTGCCGCGGTCGCGGTCTCCGCCGCAGCCGAAGAGAAACACCAGCCGCGCGGGCGCAAACTCGCGCACCGTCGTGAGGATGTTGTCGATGGCGTCGGGCGTGACGGCGTAGTCGATAAGGATGGTATAGTCCCCGTCGGTCTCGAGCGGCTCGGCGCGCCCCTTGACGGGCTTTGCCGTATCGAGCGCGGCCGCGCAGTCATCGAGCGAGATGCCGAGCGCGCGCGCACAGGCGACGACGCTCAGCGCGTTGTAAACAGAGAACATGCCGGGGATGCCGAGGCGCATGCGCGCGATCGCATCACCGCTCATGGCGACAAAGCGCACGCCGGACGCGCTCAGGCGGATATCCTTGGCCACAAGATCTGCGTCGTTGCGCTTGGCGGAGTAGGTCTGCATCGGGCACTCGGCGCGCGCGAGCATGACGTGCACCCAATCATCGTCGGCGTTGACGATGCCGATGTCACTCTGCGCGAACAGCAGCGCCTTGGCCTCTGCATAGGCCTCCATGGTCTTATGGAAATCCAGATGATCCTGCGACAGGTTCGTGAAGATGCCCACGCGGAAGCGGATGCCCTCCACGCGGTGCAGCACAAGCGAGTGCGATGACACCTCCATGACCGCGTGTGTGCAGCCGGCATCGACCATCCGGCGCAGGAGCTTTTGCAGCTCATAGGTATCCGGCGTGGTGTGCTCGGTGTGCAGCACCTCGTCGCCGATGATGTTCGCGTTCGTGCCGATCAGGCCGACCTTCGTGTGCAGGCACTGCTCGAGCATGTGCTTGATGAGCGTGGTGACGGTGGTCTTGCCGTTGGTGCCGGTCACGCCGATCATGGTCAGCTCACGCGACGGGTTGCCGAAGAATTCGCAGCAGATGCGTGACAGCGCAAGGCGGCTGTCGGCCACGAGGATATACGGGATATCGACCTCCGGCTTCTTCTGGCAGAGCACGACGGCCGCGCCGCGCGCGACGGCTGCGCCGATGAAGCGGTGGCCGTCGGACTCATACCCGCAGACGGCGGCAAACAGGTCGCCGGGCTGCGTGGTGCGCGAGTCAAAGCTGATATCCCGAACGTCCAGCTCCGGATCGGCGGTGCATTCGCACACGTCCAGAACGGACAGCAGTCGCTTGAGTTTCATAAGGGTACCTCCGTTTGTTCGTCAGTATCTGCCCAGCATGCTCGAATCACTCGTCACGAGCGTGACCTCCACGACCGTGCCGTGATCCAGCTGTGTGCCGGCTGCCACGGTCTGGCCGGAGACGATCTGTGCGGTGTCCGTGATGGAGCTGTTGGTCTTGATATACAGGCCCAGCGCGGCCATGCGGTCGCGGGCCGTCTGATAGCTGAGATTGGTCAGATCTGGCATGGTCTCCTTGTCGGCCGAGGGCTCCTTGCCCGCATAGAGCAGGATGGTGCTGCCGCTGGCGACGACCGCGCCGCTGCCCGGAAGCTGCGCCGTGACCGTGCCGCCCTCGCCGTAGACGCGCGCCTGCAGGCCGACCTCCTCGAGCGCGGCCTTCGCCTGCTCGACGGACAGACCGGTCACGTTCGGCACGGTCTTATCCATGTACGTCTTTTCCGTCTCGGAATACGACGGCTCCACGCCGAGGTACGGCAGGATGTCCGCCATCATTTTGCCGACGGTGGGCGCAGCCATCTGGCCGCCGCTGATGTAGATGCCGGTGCTGCTGCTCGGCGTATCGAGCAGCACGAGGATAACGATCTGCGGATCGTCCGCCGGAGCAAAGCCGATGAATGAGACGATGTATTCCTTCGCGCCGCCGGCCGCATCCTGCGCGACCTTTTCCGATGTGCCGGTCTTGCCGCCGATGCGGTAGCCGGCGACGTAGGCGTTCTTGCCGGTGCCGTCGACTGGGTCACCGACGACCTGCTCCAGGATCTGGCGCACGGTGGCGCTCGTCTGCTCGCTCACGACCTGGCGCACCACGGTCGGCGAATTGGACACGACCGCTTCCCCGTCGCCGTTGACGATGCTCTTGACCACATACGGCTTCATGAGATAGCCGCCGTTGACGCAGGCGCTGACCGCCGTGATGAGCTGCAGCGGCGTGATCGTAAACGTCTGGCCGAACGAAGCCGCCGCGAGCTGCGAGAAGTTTTCGGGGTCATAGAACGTGTTCTGGCTCCACCAGATGCTGCCGCTCTCACCGGACAGGTCGATGCCGGTCTTGGCGGTGAGGCTGCTGTCGACGTTGTTGGTCAGATTCAGGAAGCCGAACGCTTCCGCGTATTTGTAGAACGTGCGCGCGCCGACAAGCTGACCGATCTGCACGAGCGCCACGTTGCACGAGTGCTGCATGGCCTGCGTGAGCGTCTGGCTGCCGTGACCGGCCGTCTTCCAGCACTTGACCGGATCGGTACGGCCGAGCACGGGGATGCTGCCGCCGCAGTAAAACGACGAGCTCTCGCTGACCACGCCCTCCTCGAGCGCCATGGCCAGCGTGATGATCTTGAACGTCGAGCCGGGCTCGTAGGTGTCCGAGAGCGCCTTGTTGCGCCACTGCTTCTGCTGCGCGGCAGTCAGCAGCTCCGAGCGCTTGTCGGGATCGGTCTCGGCGTCAATGGCCTCCTGATCCTTGTCGCTGACCTTCTGGTAGTTGTTCAGGTCGAAATTCCCGAGCGAGACCATGCCGAGGATCGCGCCGGTGCTCGGGTCCATGGCAATGGCGGCCGCGCCGTTTTGCACGTCGTAGTCCTCGACCGCCTGCTGCAGGTGCTTTTCGAGGTAATACTGGATGGTCGCGTCGATGGTCAGGTTCATGTCGTTGCCCTTCGTCTCGTCGTAATAATCCTCGTAGTTGACAAAGAGCATATCCGTGCCGCGGTTGTCCGTTGCGCGGATGATGCGGCCGGTGCTGCCGGTGAGGTAGCTGTCATAGCGCTGCTCAAGGCCGTAGCGTCCCTCGTTGTCCTGCCCGACGAATCCGATGACGTGCGCGGCCAGGCTGCCGTAGGGATAGTACCGCTTGGTATCCGGCTCGATCTTGACGCCGACGAGCTTTTTCTCTTTTTTGAACGCGCGCACCTTTTCCGATACGTCCGGCTCGACCTTGCGCTTGACGACCTCATACCAGCGGTCGGTGTTTTTCGTCATGCTCAGGATCTTATCATAATCGACGTCGAGAATCTCGGAAAGTTCTCGCGCGATCACCTGCGGGTCCTCGTTGTTCTTTGCGATCTCGGCCGGGCTGATGAAGATCGTGTCGACCGAGGCGTTCATGGCCAGGATCTTGCCGTTCGTGTCATAGATCGCGCCGCGCGAGGCCGTGATCTCCGTCTCGCGCACCTGCTGGTCGATCGCCATTTTTTCATACTCGTCATGGTGTATGATCATGACGCTGAACAGCTTGATACCAAGGACAGCAAATGCAAGGATGCCGCACACAATCAAAAGCAGGCGTGTGCGGCGGAGCATCATGATATTCGGTGTTTTGGTACTTGCTCGAAAGGGCACGCGGTTATCCCGGCGCCCGGAAGTTTCATTCGCCATGTCTGTCTCCTTGTTTCTGCGGGGATGGTACTATCATACAGGCTGGCTCATCGAAAATATTCCACAATGGAGGTGAGGAAATCGCCGAAACGGTCAGCAAGGCTCAGCGGCTCTGCCGCGGTCTGGTCCAGAACCACCGCCGTATCCGCGGCGTCGCTGCTGCTGATGTAGTAGAGCTGATCGCTGCGCGGCTTTTGCATACCGAGCTCATGGATGGCGTAGTCCTCGATCTCCGTGAGGTTGAACGCGCTCTCATAGTCAATGCGCAGGCGCGTCTGCTGCTCCTGCAGCTCGGCGTACTGATCCTCCAGCGCCGAGACCTCCGCCGACGCCTGCGAGAGCTGCACGCGCG
>OLYC01001775.1_pt1 | contig 13925 bp, 10 predicted proteins | sample 1674271 | NCBI WGS metagenome assembly OLYC01 (sample SAMEA103958154, study PRJEB25191) | human gut metagenome
CCTCTGTGCCTGCTGATACAGATACGTTTGCCTTATTGTCAATTGACTTTGTCTTAATCTGAGCTGCCTTCTTTATATAATCCTCAGACAGTCCCATTTTTTCTCTCTTCTTCTTTGCCTTTTCCTCGTTCTTTGCCATAACAGCCTCAAGATCAAGATTCTCAATATGTCTGTTTACGAAGAACTGCTGGATACCTCTTACAAGTGCAGAGCAGATCCAGTAAATACCAAGACCTACAGGAACTGTAAAGCAGATAACAAATGACATAAATGGCATCATGAGATTCATCATCTTCATCTGGCTTGCCATCTGATCATTGCCGTTTGTAGCCTGTGGCATAAGCTTGATATTGATCATCTGTGTCAGATATGACAGTACAGGAATAAGCAGTGCAAGTATTACAAAAAGTAACCACTTATCAGGCTTGTCCGTAAAGTTGCTCTTTATGATATACCAAGGTGTATCTGAGATATTCAGTCCCAAAAAGTAGTTGAAATGAAGTAACGCATCGTGCGTCTTCTCAACTGCGCTCTGGATACCATCAAAAAACTTACCGTCCATAAGAGCATCCCAGCCCTTTGAAGGAAGCTTATAAAGGATATCAATGATAAAATTGTTTAAAGTATCACCACTTGCATCAGCAAGCTTTGAAGCCGCATTTGAAGCGTTAAGACCGCTTGATGTAACAACATTATACTTTTCCATCAGACTGACAAGTGTATTCTGATATCCGCTTGTCTGCTGAATTGAATCAACAAGCCCTGTAAAAGAGCCCTTAACTCCGCTCAGATAAGCAGGGATATTGTAAAATACACGGTACAGTGCAAACAGAATAGGCATCTGTATAAGCATCTGCACACAGCTTCCCATCGGAGAAATACCGTACTTCTGGTATAAAAGCTGTGTCTCCTCCTGCATGGCCATCATTGAAGCCTGATCCTTTTTATTTTTATATTTAGCCTGGATAGCCTGCATCTCAGGCTGCATTTTCTGTGATAGCTTAGAAAACTTCTGCTGCTTAATAGTCAGTGGCAACAGACACATGTAGATTATAATCGTAATAATTACAATACTTAGTACAACGCTCTCAACTCTTCCACCTGTAATATTAGATATACCACTGTATATCCAATCCATCAGGATACCGAGAAGCTTGGCAATTGGTCCAAGAATAGAGCCTGGATATGCGGTTAATAAAATGTCCGACATAAAAACCTCCATTGCTGCTATGGAACCGGATCATATCCACCCTTTGAAAAAGGATTACATCTCAATATCCTCCATGCCGCAAGCAGACCACCCTTTATGGCACCGTACTTTTGCACAGCCTGCAAACCATACTCCGAACAGGTCGGACAATATGGGCATTTCGTTGATTTCATCGGGGAAATATACTTCCTATAAAATTTAATCAAAAATATTAAGATACTTTTCAAAACGATTCCATCTTCTTTTTCATTATTCAAATATTTTGTTTCTTAATAATCCTGTGAAGACCTCCAAGATGTAAAACAGCACTTTCTATTTCCTTATAACCAACATGCCGCGCTGCAACTCTTGCGATGACTACGATGTCCAAACCACTATCGAACATGTCCTCATGTAGTCTGTAGCTCTCTCTCACGAGACGAGTAATATGATGTCTAATAACACTATTTCCAACTTTTTTGCTAACTGATATACCTATACGATTATTTTCTGTGTTATTTTTCAGAACATACATAACGAGGTATCTGTTAGCAAACGATACACCGTTATTATATACATTCTGAAAATCCTTGTTTTTTTTCAACGAATCTGAAAATTTCATTTGACGCTGTCCTTCTAAAAACAATCAAAAATGAAGAAAAGACCACAAAAATTGTGGCCTATGCTGATAATTTTTTTCTTCCTTTTAATCTTCTGGCTGCGATTACTTTTCTTCCGCCAGCAGTTTTCATTCTCTGTCTGAATCCATGAACTTTTGCTCTCTGTCTCTTCTTAGGTTGGAATGTCATCTTCATATATATCCACCTCCTTTACGTTAAAAAACATCGGTATAATTATAACAAAAATTCCTGTTGTGTCAAGGATTTTCTCAATTTTCTTTAATTTTCTACATATATTTTTTTATCGGTTTACATTCCACAATAAAAATGTGGAAAACGAGTTTCTTCTATATATATAATAATTCTTGATAACCGTCTATATTTTGATATAAACCACCTATTGTGACCAACATATTGTGGAAAGTTATCAAGATATCAAAAAGTTATCCACAATATGTGAATAACATGTTGGTAACTTTGTATAATTATGGTTAAAAAATGTGAATAAAGTATTTTTGTAAATCTTTTTACATTGCCTAAATGCCAAAAATAGTGTACTATATAGTATGTATGGGATTGTGGAGAACATTCCCATAATATACTCTTTATATGTTAAATAATGGAGAACTTTGATGGATAAAGTAATGGAAAAGTGGAATGAAATACTACAGATGGTCAAGGAAGAGCATGGTCTGACAGACGTTTCCTTTAATACGTGGATAAAACCGCTTGAGGTGTTCGCCATAGACGGCAATACACTGTATATTCTCGTTCCGTCTGAGCAGATGGGGCTCAGCTATATCAACAAAAAATATTATCTTCCTCTTAAGGTAGCTATAGGTGAGGTGACCGGTATCGAGTATGATATCCAGTTTATTTTACCGGATCAGGCTCAGAGCCTTAAGTTTAAAAACAACGATACCCCTCAGCTTGAGCCACAGACTCCTGTAAAGGGGGATCACTCAAACTTAAACCCTAACTATACATTTGACACCTTTGTCGTAGGTAATAATAACAGGTTTGCCCATTCTGCTTCTCTTGCAGTGGCAGAAAGCCCTGGTGAAGCATACAATCCGCTATATATATATGGTGGTCCGGGACTTGGCAAGACTCATCTTATGCATTCAATAGGTCATTTCATCATTGACCAGAATCCTGATACCAAGGTGCTTTATGTTACTTCTGAAGAGTTTACCAACGAGGTTATCGAATCTATACGTAACGGTAATTCTTCTGCCATGACAAAGTTCCGTGACAAATACAGGACTGTAGATGTGCTCATGATTGATGATATCCAGTTCATCATAGGAAAGGAAAGTACTCAGGAGGAGTTTTTCCACACCTTCAACACACTGCAGACACAGGGCAAGCAGATTATCCTTACCTCTGATAAGCCGCCTAAGGAGATGGAGACTCTCGAGGAGCGCATCCGTTCCCGTTTCGAGTGGGGACTGATGGCTGATATCGGTACTCCTGACTATGAGACGAGGATGGCTATCCTCCGTAAGAAAGCTGAAACTGACAATTTTGATATAGATGATGATATTTTAAACTACATTGCTTCAAACATCAGCTCCAACATCCGTGAGCTTGAGGGAGCCTTAAACAAGCTTTTAGCCTTCCACAATCTCGAGCATACTCACATCACTATGGATATCGCTGAGAGGGAGCTTTCCAATATCATCACGCCGGACAAGCCAAGGGAAATCACTGCACAGCTCATCATTGAGGTCGTTTCAGAGCATTTCCACATCTCTGTGGACCAGATGATTTCAAAGACCAGAAGCAGCGAGATTGCACGTCCAAGACAGATTGCCATGTACCTCTGCAAGACCATGACCTCTGATTCACTTGATGTAATCGGCCAGCTTTTGGGCGGCAGAGACCACTCTACTATCATCCACGGCATCAAGAAAGTCACCAAGGATTACGAGGAGAATGACAGTACACGTACTCTCATAGAAACTATCAAGAAAAAGATTAATCCAAATTAGTTTCTACCTATTTATATATGTGCTCATTTGCATGTTAATAATTTGGTTATAACCTTGCTTTTATTTCCACATGAGCATGTTAATGACAGGTTGAAGGAAAGTGAATAAAAAGTTATCAATTTTTATCATTTTTACTTCAACAGGTTTTTAAGCAAGTTATCAAGCCGCTTAAAGCTTGTCTTTAAAGGCTTTGAAGGGGTTTTAAACTTTTTAACAGCCCCTAAGAAGAATATTACGAATATCTTTTAAATATTTATATATACGCGCAGGAAGGAGTTTTTCTAAATGAAACTTATTTGTTCAAAAGCAAATTTACTGAAAGGTGTTAATATCGTATCGAAGGCAGTACCTACACGTACTACAATGGCAATTCTCGAGTGCATACTTATTGATGCATCCGCAAACGAGATTAAGCTTATGGCTAACGATATGGAGCTTGGAATCGAAACAATAATAGACGGAACTATCGAAGAGAGAGGAATTATCGCTCTTGACGCCAAGATTTTTTCAGAAATAGTGAGAAAGCTTCCTGACAATGATGTAACAATTGAGACAGATGCTTCCTTCAAGACCGTCATATCATGTGAAAAGGCCAAGTTCAATATCATCGGAAAATCAGGTGATGATTTTTCTTACATACCATATGTTGAGAGAAATGAGTCTATTGTCCTCTCACAGTTTACCCTTAAAGAGGTTATCAGACAGACAATTTTCTCAATTGCTGACAATGACAACAATAAACTGATGACAGGTGAGCTTTTTGAGATTGAGGAGAATAAGCTTCGAGTTGTTTCTCTTGACGGACACAGAATATCTATCAGATATATCGAGATGAAAAATCACTATGACAGCAAGAAGGTTGTTGTTCCCGGCAAGACTCTGCAGGAAATAAGCAAGATTATTCCGGGTTCAGCGGATGAGGATGTGGTTATCTATATCACTAACAATCATATTGTTTTTGAATTTGAAAATACTACTGTTGTTTCACGTCTTATCGAGGGTGAGTATTTCAAGATTGACCAGATGCTTTCATCTGACTACGACACTAAGGTTCGCATCAATAAGCGTGAGCTTCTTGACTGTATAGATCGTGCTACTCTTCTTGTCAAGGAGGGAGATAAGAAGCCTATTATCATGAATATCACAGATGGCAATATGGAGCTTCGCATCAATTCATTTATCGGTTCCATGAATGAGGACATCGATATCGACAAAGATGGAAAAGATATTATGATAGGCTTTAATCCTAAGTTCTTCATAGATGCACTTCGTGTTATCGATGAGGAGGAGGTTAATTTATACATGGTCAATCCAAAGGCACCATGCTTCATTAAGGATGATGAGGGCAAGTTTATTTACCTCATTCTTCCGGTAAATTTTAATACAGCAGCAAACTAGGAGATTTTATGAAACAGATTTCTATAAGAGAACAGGATGAGTTCATTAAGCTAGGACAGGCTCTTAAAAAGGCCGACCTTGTGAGCTCGGGAGTTGAGGCAAAAATTGTTATTCAGGATGGTCAGGTGACTGTAAACGGTGAGACTGAGCTTCAGAGAGGAAAAAAGCTTCACGACGGAGATGTTTTCTCATATGACGGCGAAACAGTTAAGGTTGTTAAATAATGATTATTAAGTCAATCCAACTGAGTAATTTCAGAAATTACGAAAAACTGGATATCAGCTTTGACAGTGAAACCAACATAATCTACGGCGATAATGCCCAGGGCAAGACCAATATACTTGAGGCTGCATATTTAAGCGGCACTACAAAGTCCCATAAGGGAAGCAAGGACAAGGAAATGATCCGGTTTGGCGAGGATGAGGCACATATCAGGACAATTGTCGAAAAAAATGACAAGGAATACCGGATTGACATGCATCTGCGAAAAAACGGTGCAAAGGGTGTGGCCATCAATAAAATGCCGATCAAAAAAGCGAGTGAGCTGTTTGGTATTTTGAATATTGTGTTTTTCTCTCCTGAGGATCTCAATATTATCAAAAACGGTCCTGCCGAGAGACGCAGATTTATAGATTTGGAGCTTTGCCAGCTTGACAAAATATATCTGTCTAATCTGAGTAAGTATAATAAGACATTAGTTCAGCGAAACAGACTGTTAAAGGATATAGCTTACAGACCTGATTTGATTGATACACTTCAGGTGTGGGATATGCAGCTTCTTGAGTATGGCAGGCATGTTATAAAAAAGCGGCGCGAGTTTGTAAATGAGCTAAATGAGATAATACAGGACATTCACAGCAATATTTCGGGAGGCAGGGAGAAGCTTATACTCAAATATGAGCCAAACATTGATGATATTTTTTTCGAGGAAGAGCTGCTTAAGGCAAGAAGCAGGGATTTGAAGCTGTGCCAGACAACCGTTGGACCGCACAGGGACGATATGCTTTTTTCAGTGGACGGTGTGGATATCAGAAAATACGGCTCGCAGGGGCAGCAGAGGACATCTGCTCTCTCACTCAAGCTTTCTGAGATTAGTCTTGTAAAGAAAAATATAAACAGCACTCCCGTGCTTTTACTGGATGATGTGCTTTCAGAGCTGGATGGCAACAGGCAGAACTATCTGCTCAACAGCTTAAGTGATACACAGACCATTATCACTTGTACGGGACTTGATGAATTTGTAAAAAATAGATTTCAGGTGGACAAGGTCTTTCATGTCGTGAAGGGCCAGGTGGAGGTTATTGATGAGTAAAGAAATACAGCAGAACAATCAGGAATACGGAGCTGACCAGATTCAGATACTTGAGGGTCTTGAGGCAGTCAGAAAAAGACCGGGTATGTATATCGGCAGTACGTCTTCGAGAGGACTTCATCATCTGGTTTATGAGATAGTGGACAATGCAGTTGATGAGGCCTTAGCCGGTTATTGTAAAAATATTGAGGTTACAATCGAGGAAGACAATTCCATAACAGTACAGGATGATGGACGAGGAATCCCGGTCGGAACCAATCATAAAGCAAAAAAATCAGCACTTGAGGTCGTTTTTACAGTGCTTCACGCAGGTGGTAAATTCGGAGGTGGAGGCTATAAGGTATCAGGCGGTCTGCACGGAGTTGGTGCATCTGTAGTAAATGCTCTTTCCACATGGCTGACAGTTGAGGTCTACAAGGACGGAAATATTTACAGACAAAGCTACAAGCGTGGCAAAACAGACGATACAGTAAAGATTGTTGGACAGTGTGACGAGTCGCTTCATGGCACAAAGGTGCATTTTCTGCCGGATCCGGAGATTTTTGAGGAGACAGTGTATGACTACGATACCTTAAAGCAGCGTCTCAGAGAAACAGCCTTCCTCACAAAAGGACTTAAGATTACTTTAAAGGATGTGCGTGAGAACAGCCATCACAATCATGTATTCCACTATGAGGGTGGAATCAAGGAATTTGTAGAGTATCTTAACCGTGGCAAGGAGGCTCTCTATGATGAGGTAATCTACTGTGAGGGAACACAAAACGGTGTTTATGTAGAGGTTGCATTGCAGCACAATGATTCGTTTAATGATTCAACCTTCAGCTTCGTAAACAATGTAATCACACCTGAGGGAGGTACTCATCTCGCAGGCTTTAGAAATGCCCTGACAAAGACCTTCAATGCCTATGCGCGTGAGAAAAAGATACTTAAGGATTCAGATCCGGCTCTGACAGGTGATGATATCCGTGAGGGACTTACCGCAATCATCAGTATCAAGATTGAGGAGCCTCAGTTCGAGGGACAGACAAAGCAGAAGCTTGGAAACAGTGAGGCCAGAGGAGCCGTAGATGCAGTTGTATCGGAAAAGCTCACATATTTCCTCGAGCAGAATCCTGATGTAGCCAAAAATATCTGTGAGAAATCACTTTTAGCACAAAGAGCCAGAGAGGCCGCAAGAAAAGCAAGAGACCTGACCAGAAGAAAGACCTCTCTCGATGGAGGTACTCTGCCGGGCAAGCTTGCTGACTGCTCAGACAAGGATCCGAAAAACTGTGAAATTTTCATAGTCGAGGGAGATTCAGCCGGCGGTTCTGCAAAGACAGCAAGAAGCCGTGCTACACAGGCAATTTTACCTCTGCGAGGCAAGATACTGAATGTTGAAAAGGCAAGACTTGACCGTATATATGACAATGCAGAAATCAGAGCCATGATTACAGCGTTCGGAACAGGAATCCATGAGGATTTTGATATAACAAAGCTGCGTTATGATAAGATAATCATCATGACAGATGCCGATGTAGACGGTGCCCACATCGCTACTCTCATGCTCACCTTCCTCTACAGATTCATGCCTGATCTGATCAAGGAGGGACATGTATACCTGGCTACACCGCCACTTTACAAGGTGGAGAAAAACAAGGGTGTATGGTATGCCTACGATGATGACGAGCTCAAGCAGATTTTAAATGACATAGGCCGTGACAATAATAACAAGATCCAGCGATACAAGGGACTTGGCGAGATGGATGCTGATCAGCTTTGGGAGACAACAATGGATCCTGATCACAGAATTTTGAAACAGGTCATGATAGACGGAGAAAATTCATCTGAGCTTGATGTGACATTTACCACACTGATGGGTGATAAGGTAGAGCCAAGAAAAGAATTTATTGAAGCTAATGCCAAGTATGTAACAAATCTTGACATCTAGCAGGGAGGAGTAATTTAAGTGGACGACAAAATTTTTGACCAGATACAGCAGGTCGATTTGAAAAAAACAATGGAGAGCTCCTACATAGATTACGCGATGAGCGTTATTGCAAGCCGTGCCCTCCCTGATGTCAGGGACGGATTAAAGCCTGTTCAGAGGCGAGTACTCTACTCTATGGTCGAGCTCGGAAATACACCTGACAAGCCACACAGAAAATGTGCGCGTATTGTCGGTGATACAATGGGTAAATACCACCCACACGGAGACAGCTCAATCTATGGAGCACTCGTAAATATGGCACAGGACTGGTCTATGAGATACACACTCGTGGACGGTCATGGAAACTTTGGTTCAGTCGATGGAGACGGAGCCGCCGCCATGCGATACACAGAGGCAAGACTCTCAAAGATTTCTCTTGAATTAATCAAGGATATCGGCAAAAATACAGTAGATTTTGAGCCAAACTTTGATGAGACAGAAAAAGAGCCTACAGTGCTCCCATCAAGATATCCGAACCTTTTAGTAAACGGAACCACAGGAATCGCGGTAGGTATGGCAACCAATATCCCACCTCACAATCTGCGTGAAGTGGTAAATGCCGTAGTGCGCCTTATCGACAACGATATCGAGGAAAAAGAAACCACAATTGATGAGCTTATCGATGTGGTAAAGGGACCGGATTTCCCTACAGGCGGCATAATTCTCGGAACAAGTGGCATCAAAGAGGCTTACAGAACAGGCCGCGGCAAAATAAGAGTCCGTGCTGTCACCAATATCGAGCCGATGGAAAACGGCAAAAACAGAATTGTAGTGACAGAGCTGCCATACAACGTAAACAAAGCTCGTCTTATTGAGAAAATAGCCGAGCTTCATAAGGACAAAAAGATAGATGGAATAACAGACCTCCGCGACGAGACAAGCCGTGAGGGAATGAGAATCGTGGTAGAGCTTCGCCGAGATGTGAACCCGAGTGTAGTTTTAAATCTGCTTTTCAAGCATACACAGCTCCAGGATACGTTTGGAGTGATAAACCTTGCACTCGTAAACGGAGAGCCAAAGGTATTAAATCTATACGATCTGCTCAACTACTATCTCATCCACCAGAAGGATGTAGTGACCAGACGTACAAAGTTTGATCTCGACAAGGCAGAGGCCAGGGCACATATTGTAGAGGGTCTCATTATTGCCCAGGACAACATAGACGAGGTAATAAGCATTATCCGCTCAAGCCAGACCACGCAGCAGGCAAAGACCAGATTGATGGAGAGATTTGGCCTGACTGATGAACAGTCACAGGCAATTGTCGATATGCGTCTTAAGGCTCTTACAGGTCTGGAAAGGGAAAAGCTCGAGGCTGAGTATAAGGAGCTCATGGCTCAGATTGCGCAGTTAAAGGCAATTCTTGCCGATGAGAAAAAGCTTCTTGGAGTAATCAGGGAGGAAATCATCGCAATTGCAGATAAATACGGCGACGACAGAAAGACAGAAATAGGCTATGACGAGTATGATATGTCGATGGAGGATCTCATTCCTGAGACAAATACAGTCATAACAATGACAAAGGTAGGCTACATAAAGCGCATGAGCACTGACAATTTCAAGGCTCAGCACCGCGGTGGCAAGGGAATAAAGGGAATGGAGACAATCGAGGATGATTATATCGTCGAGATGCTCATGACCACATCACACCACTACCTGATGTTTTTCACAAATACAGGAAGAGTATACAGAATCAAGGCATATGAGATACCGGAGGCTAGCCGCACATCAAGAGGCACAGCCATCATCAATCTCATACCTCTTCAGCCTGACGAGAAAATAACAGCCATGATTCCAATCAAAGAATACGAGGATGACAAGTATCTGTTCATGGCTACAAGAAACGGAATAGTCAAGAAAACCCCGATAAAGGATTATGAGAATATCCGAAAGAACGGACTTGCAGCAATAAATCTGCGCGAGGATGACAAACTCATAGAGGTCAAGGTCACAGACAATTCAGAGGATATTTTGCTCTTCACCAAATTCGGACAGTGTATCAGATTCAAGGAAACAGATGTGCGCTCAACAGGCCGTACAACCATGGGTGTTATCGGAATGAATCTTGCACCAAATGATGTAATAATCGCAATGCAGACCGCATCAATGGGCGAGGCAGTGCTTTTGGTATCATCAAACGGACTTGGAAAACGTACACGAATTGACGAATTTACCACACAAAACCGTGGCGGTAAGGGAGTAAAATGTTACAAGATTACAGAAAAATCAGGCAATCTCGTAGGAGTCAAATCAGTTGAAAACGATGACGAGCTCATGCTCATCACAACAGAGGGAATTATCATCAGAATCCAGGTAAGTGACGTAACAGTGCTTGGACGAATCACAACAGGTGTCAAGCTTATCAACCTAAAGGAAGGTGTGAGCGTAGCCAGCATCGCAAAGGTAGTAGAGGATAAGACTCTCATGCCACCTGAGGAAGCTAAGGAAGAGACTGACGAATCAGAAAATAGTGACGAAGACTCAGCAGAGAATAATAATTCACATGCCGAAGCTATCGAAAATAACACAGAAGCATAACTAAATTCATAAAAGCAGGGTCATAAGATCCTGCTTTTTGCGAATGTGGTGATACTATTCGAGCCTTATTGCGAAAAAATGTTTACATGCAAGCACTATGCATCATATTTGCGTTTTCAGAGGCTTTGAATAGTAATAAATAAACATAATACGGAAAAATAAATATGTTTATCCACAAAAACATAAAAAATAATATTGAATTGTGGATAAAAGGTGCCGGAATTTAAAATCAGGTGTATAGAGTGGTAAAGAACAAGTATTTATTCATAAGCACTGAAAAATTAGCTGCATAGAAGTGGAGCTAAACAAAGTGTAGACAAAGCACGGGTATCGTGCAATTTTGCGAATATGAGTGGGATGCTTATGAATAGTTAGGGATACAACATAATTATTAAAATAATTAATACAGAGAATAAAAAGAGAGGAAAAGAAATGATCAGGGAAATAAACGTTTCAGAAATAACAGCTGCAGTAAAGGAAATGTGCATACAGGCAAATCATTTTCTTTCGCCGGACATGGACAAGGCACTTAAAGCTGCAACAGCAAATGAAGAATCACCTTTAGGTAAAAAAATATTAAACCAGCTACAGGAAAACTTAAAAATAGCAGGCGAGGATATGATACCGATATGCCAGGATACCGGAATGGCAGTTTTTTTCATAGAAATAGGCCAGGATGTCCATTTTACGGGAGGAGTATTGGAGGATGCCATAAATGAAGGAGTCAGACAGGGCTACACAGACGGCTATCTGAGAAAATCAGTTGTAAAGGATCCTCTCATCAGGGAAAATACAAAGGACAACACACCTGCAGTCATCCATTACTCAATAGTTTCCGGCGACAAAGTCAAAATAACCTTTGCACCAAAGGGCTTTGGAAGTGAAAACATGAGCCGTGTATTTATGTTAAAGCCGGCAGATGGTATAGAGGGAGTAAAAAATGCGATTCTGACAGCAGTTTCAGATGCAGGGCCAAACGCATGTCCTCCTATGGTTGTCGGAGTCGGAGTCGGTGGAACCTTTGAAAAATGCGCAATAATGGCAAAAAAAGCGCTGACAAGAGAAGCAGGCATACATTCAGACATAGAGTATGTGGCAGAGCTTGAAAAAGAGATGCTTGAAAAAATTAATAATCTGGGTATAGGGCCCGGAGGACTCGGCGGAAGCACTACTGCCCTCGCAGTAAACATAAACACATATCCAACCCACATTGCAGGATTGCCGGTTGCGGTAAATATTTGCTGTCACGTAAACCGCCATGTAGTGAAGGAATTGTAAAGAATTACTGCATAGAAGAAGAAAGAAAATGGCAATTTTAATTGTTACAGCTACAATGAAATGTGAACTGTAATTAAAAAAGCTATAATTATTACAGGTTATATTATGCTGGAAAATAAAAATACAGTAAAAATAAAAGAATCAGGAGAAAAAAATGGAAAAACATATAACAACTCCAATAACACAGAAAATAACAAAAGACCTGAAATCAGGAGACTATGTATACATAACAGGTGAAATGTATGTGGCAAGAGATGCTGCACATAAAAGAATGATAGAGGCGCTGGACCGTAAAGAAGAACTGCCAATAGATATAAAGGATTCGACAATCTACTATATGGGACCATCACCGGCCAGAGATGGTCGTCCAATTGGCTCAGCCGGACCGACAACAGCAACAAGAATGGACAAGTATGCCCCAAGACTGCTTGATTTAGGTGAAAAAGCAATGATTGGCAAAGGAAAAAGATCAAAAGAAGTAATAGATGCAGTTATTCGCAATAAAGCAGTGTATTTTGCCGCAGTCGGTGGAGCAGGCGCTCTCCTTTCAAAATGCATAAAATCATCAGAAGTAATCTGCTATGATGATCTCGGTGCAGAGGCAATAAGAAAGATATACGTAGAAGATTTCCCGGTAATTGTGGTAATAGACAGTGAAGGAAACAATCTGTACGAGACTTCAATAAAAGAATTTAAAAAAATATAAAAATACTATTGACAAAACAAAGAAAATTTTATAGAATAAACAATGCGTCACGTAAGTGCGTAAAACATTTAAATAATTTATGTAAAGACTTTGGAGAAGTACTCAAGTGGCCGAAGAGGTGCCCCTGCTAAGGGTATAGGTCGGGAAACTGGCGCGAGGGTTCAAATCCCTCCTTCTCCGCTTTATCTTCTACATAAAATAATTTAAAAAAGTTCTTGACAAATGAAAAACATTTTGATAGAATAAACAAGCTGTCGCAAGACAGAGAACTTAAAACAGAGTTCAAAAAAATAAAAAAGTGCTTGACAAACGAACAGCGATTTGATAAAATAATCAAGCTGTCGCAAGAGAGCAAAACAAAGAACATTGATAACTGAACAGTGAGAAACCTTGAAAGATTTTGAGAATCAATCAGAACGCTTCAATGAAAATTGAAGACCTTTAAAACAGTAAATTCAGATTCTATCTGAATGAACGAATTAGCCAAGTTTAACTTGACTGAGATCAACTTTTTAACATGAGAGTTTGATCCTGGCTCAGGATGAACGCTGGCGGCGTGCTTAACACATGCAAGTCGAACGAAGCACTTTATTTGATTTCCTTCGGGACTGATTATTTTGTGACTGAGTGGCGGACGGGTGAGTAACGCGTGGGTAACCTGCCTTGTACAGGGGGATAACAGTTGGAAACGGCTGCTAATACCGCATAAGCGCACAGCATCGCATGATGCAGTGTGAAAAACTCCGGTGGTATAAGATGGACCCGCGTTGGATTAGCTAGTTGGTGAGGTAACGGCCCACCAAGGCGACGATCCATAGCCGACCTGAGAGGGTGACCGGCCACATTGGGACTGAGACACGGCCCAAACTCCTACGGGAGGCAGCAGTGGGGAATATTGCACAATGGGCGAAAGCCTGATGC
>OLYC01001778.1_pt1 | contig 13908 bp, 14 predicted proteins | sample 1674271 | NCBI WGS metagenome assembly OLYC01 (sample SAMEA103958154, study PRJEB25191) | human gut metagenome
AATATTTTAAATACAAAAAAAATATAGAAATTATACCTAATCCTGTGGCACTTTCTGAGAATGTTTCGGATTTGTGTGCGAAGAAAATCATTTCAATAGGAAGGATAGACAGAGTTAAGGGTTTTGAAAAATTAATAGAGATAGCTGCACTGGTAAATCGTAAACATCCTGATTGGATTTTTGAAATTTATGGAAATGGCGAAACATCATATGTGAACTACTTGAGACATAAAATTCATGAATCATGTCTTGATAACGTGATTTTGCTAAAAGGATACACTTCTGATGTTTGGAGTAAGTTAGTTGAAGCGTCTATCTATTTATGTACGTCAAAAACTGAAAGTTTTGGGCTTACCTTGGTGGAGGCAATGAGTGCGGGCTTACCTGTTGTTAGCTTTAATTGTCCTAATGGACCACGAAATATTATACATAATGAAGAGGACGGTTTTTTGGTCGATATAGATTCTGTAGAAAAAGCTTCAACAGCTTTAATTTTTATAATTGAAAACATTGCAGAAAGAAAGCGTTTGGGTAAGAATGCATATGAAAATTCTTTACGATTTTGTATAGATTTGATAATGAAAAGATGGATTAATTTGTTCAGGGAAATAATTTAAACATTTAAAATATGAAGTACGAATATTCTGCTGTCATCCGCACATTGGGTTTGGCTGGAGATAAGTATATGAGTCTGTTGAAATCTTTGGATCAACAGACAATCAAGCCCAAAGAAATTTTAGTTGTATTAGCAGAGGGGTATGATTTGCCACCTGAAAAAATTGGTTATGAGCGCTATGTGTTCAGTAAAAAGGGAATTGTTTCACAACGCTCGCTTGGTGCTATTGAGGCCAAGTCTGACTATTGTCTTTTCTTGGATGATGATCTTGAATTCGAACCAACTATGGTCGAGCGTTTATTTAAGCCAATTGAGGAAGGGGTTGCTGATGTTACGTTCCCTATAATACCAGAAATGGTACCTAAAACAACAAAGACAACAATACTTTCGGTATTATCCGCAACAGGAGTGCCGATGTTGACAAATAAGACAGGACAATATACAAGAATTACGAAAAGTGGCGGTTGGACATACAATGAAAATATAGATTTTTCAAAGGAGACATTGTATGAAGCTCAAACAGCACCTGGAGCGTGCTATCTTGTAAAAACGGAGTATGCACGTAAAATAAAATTTGAGGAGGAAAAATGGCTGGAACTAACAAGTTTCAGCTTGCCTGACGATCAGATAAACTTTTACAAATATTACAAGTTGGGGTATAAGATATATGGAATGTCAAATATCCATATCTTACATCTTGATGGCGGTGGTACAAATTATATTCGTCAGCAGAAAGCCACGTATGCGCTTGCCAAGCATCATGTGATATTTTGGCATCGTTTTGTATTCAAACCAAGTCGCAATATTGCGTTCAAAGTTATTAGTCTATTGTGTTTCATTTATTGGTTTTTTTCTTCTGCCATATTGAGTATTATAGTTTATTCTATTACTTTACGTGGTAAAATAGTAGTGAAGCATCTGACTGGTGAGATTGATGGGGTGAAATATTTGTTTAACAAAGACTACCGTAAACTTCCTGTAGTCACAAAAGAAAACTATTAAGTATGGATATTATTATCGGGGCTGGCATAACAGGATTGAGTTATGCAATGTTTAAGAAGGATGATGACTATGTCATTCTTGAGAAAGAGAAAGAAATAGGAGGCTATTGTCGTACAACAAAGCGTAATGGATTTGTTTGGGATTTTTCAGGACATTTCTTCCATTTCCGGAATGAGACCATTAAAAATCTTATTTTAGATGGAATGGATAGAGAAAAGATGGTGTCTGTTGTCAAGGAAACAAAAATCAAGTATAAAGACATACTTGTTGACTATCCTTTCCAAAAGAATATACACCAATTGCCCAAAGAAGAACTGCTTGATTGCCTGTATGACTTGTTTACTATTGTTTCAACCGAATATAACAATTTTCAAGAAATGTTGTATTGTAAGTTTGGTAAGTCTATCGCAGAGAAGTTTCTCATCCCATACAACGAGAAACTTTATGCATGCCATTTGAATACGTTGGATAAAAATGCTATGGGGCGTTTTTTCCCATTTGCCGATAAAGACGAAATTATTCGTAATTTCAGAGCGAAAGACAATTCTTCATACAATAGTTCCTTTGTATACCCGGAAGGAGGTGCCGTAAAGTATGTTGAGTCCATAGCTAAATATCTTGATATGAGTAAAATAAAATGCTCTGTAGAAGTTGTATCCATAAATTCAAAAAAACATACAGTATTATTATCTGATGGAAAAGAGTTAAAGTACGACAGACTTATATCAACATTGCCTTTCCCGGAACTTCTAAAGAAAGTAAATATTGAATATGATTCTTCTATTTATAACTGGAATCAGGTGCTTTGTTTTAATCTTGGTTTTGACAGAAAAGGACAGGACACAACAAATCATTGGTTATACTTTCCTGAAAAAAAATATTGTTTCTATCGTGTTGGATTTTATGACAACATTCTTGGACAAGACAGAATGTCGTTGTATGTAGAACTGGGATTCTCTAAAGATGTACACGTCAATCCTAATGAATGGATAGGAAAGGTTTTGAAAGATTTGAAAACAGCAGGTTTGATTTCAGATAATCAAGTTTTATTAGACTATCAAAGCATTGTAATGAATCCTGCATATGTGCATATAAACAAGAACTCAATAGATGATGTAAAAACGAAAAAAGAAATGTTAAAAGTAACTGATATATATTCTATAGGTCGTTATGGTAGTTGGACTTATTGTTCTATTGAGGATAATATAAAAGAGGCAAAAGAACTGGCAGAGAATATTGCCGTATAAATATGAAGAATCGTATATTTTTTTATGATTTAGTTCGGGTTGTGGCATGCATAATGGTTGTTGTTATGCATGCTCCAATGCCCAGCAAAAATATTGTTGGCGTTTTCACTTGGGGAATAACATACTTTACAATGCCGTGTATAGGTCTCTTTTTTACCGTTTCTGGAGCTTTGCTATTGCCTGTCTCCTGCTCTAATAATGATAGCATAACATTTGTAAAACGTAGAATAAAGAAATTTGTTGTTCCCGTTTTCATATGGAGTGTAATATATCTATTGGTTCAAGGGGTGTTCTTTACTGGTGATATCAATAATATTATGCGTTCTCTATGTTCCATTCCTTTTAGGAGACAGGAAGGTGTGTTATGGTTCATGTATACTCTTGTCGGATTGTATTTGATAGCACCAGTAATTAGTCCATGGCTTGAGCAAACAAGTAAAAGAACCATTCAGGTTTATTTGGGTATATGGGGAATAAGTTTATTGTATCCTTATTTAAAGCCTTTTGTTGAGATAGAAGAAAGTGCGTATGGTATTTGTTATTATACGAGTGGTTTTGTTGGGTATTTTGTTCTTGGCTATTATTTGAGAAGATATGGTTTAGATTTAAGTCTGAAATACTCGTTGGGGGGGTATCTAATAATGCAAATGATACCTGTATTCTTTAAAATATTCATTGACGATAAAGAACTATGTTTTGGGGATATATTTTGGTATTTGAGTGTCGATTCTCCGATTTTAGTTGTCCTTTGGTGGAATATATTAAAAAGAATGGCTGGTTATATGGAGCATAACGATAGGCTAAAGAAATCATGTATAATATTCAGTGATATGAGTTTTGGCATATACTTAAGTCATGTGCTGATTATGAGGTATGGATTATGGCATATGCAGGAAATAATGTGCATCAATAATTATATAATACAAACTATTGCTATTATAGTATTGACTTTATTGGCCTCGTTATTTTTCTGCTGCGTTATAAGTTTATCCCCAATAGGGAAATATGTTATTTGTTACAACAGAAGAGATATCAAAAACTATACATTATTGTTGGTTTGGTCATAACCCGTTGCCTGAATCAGCCTTGAAGTGTATTGCAAGTTGGCGTAAATATTTGCCAGATTATGAGATAAAAGAATGGAATGAGGATAATTTTGATGTTGATATTATCCCATATACACAAGAGGCATATCAAGCAAAGAAATATGCGTTTGTTAGTGATTATGCAAGATTCTGGATATTGTATCATTATGGTGGTGTTTATTTTGATACAGATGTAGAGGTAATAAGGCCAATTGATGATATTATTGATAAAGGGGCTTTCTTTGGAATAGAAACCCCCGCAGTGGAAGGCATAAAATATCCACGTATAAATCCAGGACTTGGACTTGGTGTCGCATTAGGACATGATTTGTATGGGGAGATTTTGAATTACTATAAAATATTGCATTTCTTAGGGGAAGACGGTAGGCCCAATGAAATAACTATAGTTGAGCACATCACTAATGTTTTAATAAAACATGGAATGAAACAAACTAATGATATTCAATATGTGGCAGGAGCATGGATATATCCTGTTGACTATTTTAATCCGTTTGATGACAATACTGGTGTTTTACGTAAAACCAAGAATACACGTTCTATACATTGGTTTAGTAAAACATGGATGACAAAGGCTCAGACAAGAAGGAACAAAATAACACGTGTCTTACATCGTATATTTGGTGTAAATAGTTTGAAGTTTTTAAAGAAAATATTTAACTTAAAATGATTCCTGCACAATTATACATATACATATATACCATAATTATAGGTATTGTGGCAATGTCGTATTATGGAGTTTTGACTCAAAAGAGTGCCAATGGACTATTGAATAAAAGTATTGGTGGCAATTCTTTTATTGTCATATATTATTGTAGCTTTGTTTATTGGATTTAGACCGATATCGGGCATATTTACGGATATGCTACTTTATTCATCAATGTATTATGACAATATTATGACAGATCATAATGATATTGGGATTTGGTGGCTTGCGAGCTTTTGTAAAAGTTGGAATTTGGAAAGTTCTGTTTGGTTTACAATAATATCATTTATCTATTTTGGTGCATATTTAAAAGCGTCAATGAATTTGTCAAAGAATAATGGAGGGTTGTTCTTTGTGACATTTCTAATAGCATTTTCCACATTCGCCTATGCGACAAATACGATACGTTGTGGTATGGCTACCTCAATAGCAATATTGGCAATGTCGTATTATTTGTTGAATGCAAAGAGCAGCAAAATCATTGCTTATATATTGTTTGTGTGCTCAATTATCACTCATAAATCATCAGCATTGCCAATAGCATGCTTTATAATATCCTATTACAAAGTAGATGCAAAAAAATCAATGTTATTTTGGTTATTATCTGTCGTTCTAAGTTTGGTCATGGGAAATTCGATATCTTCAATGTTTGAAAATATAGGATTTGATGATAGAATGGATAAATATTTACAGGCCACAGACATGACCGGTTTCGCTTATGTTGGATTCCGTTGGGATTTTCTATTATATAGTATAATGCCTATACTATTGGCATACTACATAATCATTAAAAAGAAAATACGAGATAAAAAATATGAAACATTAATAAGTGCATATATTCTTTCTAATGCTTTTTGGGTAATGATTATTAGAGCCCAATTTTCCGACCGTTTTGCCTACTTATCTTGGTTTATGTATCCAATTGTTATAGCTTATCCTTTCTTAAAACTTGACATATTTGGGACTATGCAAGCTAAAATAGCAAAGAGGGTCTTTTTTGCTCATTTAGGTTTCACCTTATTTATGGTCTTTGTTTTTTATGCGTAAAATGGAAAATATGTTTGTAACAATAGGAATACCTTGCTATAATGTAGGGAGGTTTATAGCATTGTCGATTAAGTCTGTGTTGGCACAAACTTATACGAATTTTGAGCTTATAATAACAGACGATGGATCTACGGATAATACTATTGAAGAGATACGTAAATTCAACGATTCTCGCATAAAGTTGATTGTTGATGGTGAAAATCATGGAATCAGCTATCGCTTAAATCAGCAAATAGATATGGCTAAGGGGGATTTTTTTATCAGAATGGATGGCGATGACATCATGTTTCCCAATCGTGTTGAAGAACAAGTTCGATTCTTGTATTCACATCCCAACGTGGATGTTGTAGGGTCTTCTATTGTTGTAGTAGACGATGAGACTAAGATTATTGGCTTTAGAAAATATAACACATGTCAACTTTCTAAGGATAAATTGTATATTGGAACTTGTTTTGCTCATCCAACAGTCTGTGGTCGTATAAACTTCTTTAGAACGTATTACTATGATGAAGCATATAATGGTGCAGAGGATCATAATCTGTGGATTAGAGGTTTTTCTGGTTGTAATTATTCTACTATCGACTCTCCCTTAATGTTTTATCGTGATCCTTGTGTATTCAAGTTGAATACCTATCTTAGCAGAATGAAAATTTTGCGTAGAATGTATCGTGATTTTATCAAGTCTGATAATAAAAACGTATCTTTATTAAAAAAACTGATATTTAAGAGTTATATAAAGAGTGTAATATCGTTCACTTTGGCAAAGCTTCATCTTGATTCATTAATGATAGCAAGACGTAATCAAAAAAATGTAGATGTAAAGTACCAAATAGTTTTAGATGTAATATTGAAAATATGAGCCTTTATGCTGATAAATTTTTCAATGATATTCTACATATGATAAAAAATGGACAAGAATTTACCATTAAGTATTATTGGAACTTATAAACAGTAAAGTGAGATAATAGATAGAGTTTTATAATAAATGTAAGCACTCAAATTAGGGCTTAAATTAGAAAGAAGTATCTTCGCTGCTGAATTTAAAACGTTATATCAATTTCTTTTGTTTGACTTGTATATATGCTGTTAATTTACTAAATTTGTGGTAATAAAAAGTATAAGAATGTATATATCAAGAATAAAGCTATATAATTGGAAGAATTTTCGTGACTGTGAGGTTCTCCTTGTAGAACGTTGTTTTGTGATTGGTGCGAATGCGACTGGTAAATCCAATTTCTTGGATGTATTACGCTTCTTGCGTGATATAGTGAAGCAGGGTGGGGGACTTCAGCTCGCCGTAAATGTTCGTGGAGGATTGAAAAAAATCAGATGCTTGGCTGCAAGACAGCGGACTGAGGTATGTGTGGAGGTGGATATCTCTGAAAACGGGAAAAACGATCCAAAATGGAAATATTCTTTGGAACTGGTTAATACCGGAGGAGGTATTCAAAATGTCTCCGCTTTAGTAAACCGTGAAGAGGTGTATAATTATTATACAGAAGAAACAATACTGTTGCGTGACAATTCTTTCAAAGATGATGATCCGGAAACTAAGAAGTACACACATCTTGAGCAGCCAACAGCTAATGCAAAATTTAGGGAAATAAAAGACGTTTTTCAGACAATAGAGTATTTGAATGTGATTCCACAGTTTGTACGGGACGCTGATTCCATAATGCTATCATCGGGAATGGAGGACTACTATGGACGAAATCTCATGAGACGTTTGGCGTTGTTGAATGAGAAAACCCGCAACAAATATCTTAAGATTATAAATGAGGTGTTGCTTACTGCTGTTCCGCAATTGGAGAATTTGTCTTTTGTGAAAGATGAAAAGGGGGTACCGCATGTTGAGGCAAAGTATCATCATTGGAGAGCCAGAGGAAGTAAACAGAATGAACAAATGTTTTCTGATGGAACTATCCGCCTTATCGGATTCCTCTTTGCTATGCTTGACGGAAATGGCATAATTCTATTGGAAGAACCAGAGACAAATTTACATACGGCAATTGTTGCGGCTATACCAGAGTTTGTCGCTAAGGTGCAACGTAACAAGAAAAGGCAGGTTATAATAACGACTCATAGCTATGAGATATTGTCAAACAAAGGCATCAGAGCAGAGGAATTGGTAATATTGAGACCTTCTCCAGAAGGTACGATAGCGGAGAATGCCCTTGAAGACAAGGCTGTTTCAGCAATGCTTGAGGCTGGATTGAGTGCTGCTGATGCCGCAATGGCAGAAACAAGAGCCGATAATATTGATGATATAGGCAATGTGGAACTTTAACCTAATATAAGTATGAAAGAGGTTTATATTGTAGGTGAAGATCCTGTAAGCACTCAAATTAGGGCTTAAATTCGAAAGAAGTAACTTCGCTGCTGAATTTAAAACATCAAATTATGTACAGCAGTGAAGATTTGGAAAGATTCTATTTCCAGTACCAGACGGAGGCAATGCCGAAGGGCATCTCTATTGAACAGTTCTGTTCACGTAATAAAGTACCTTATAACATATTCTACAAATGGTACAAGGATACACGCAACAAGATTGTGGAGGTAAAAGTGGATGGGCTTCCTACCTCGGATCAAGAAGAGTCAAAGAAGGAAAGCCCTTCTCAAGAACCATCTTCTACAGCAATGAAGCCTTCTTGTGTTCGTATCCTCGTGGAGTTGCGAATGACCAATGGGCTGCATATCTCCCAAAAGAACCTAAGCTATCAGGAGTTGAAGCGGCTGATAGAGAAACTGGAGGGTCTATGCTGAGTGTTACCGGTATTAACCGCTTCTATTATCTCCGTGACTTTACGGATATGCGATGCAAGCATAGCCGGGTGTTATCCATCATACGTGAACAACTCCATCGTGAGCCGTCTGACGGGGATGTGTTTATCGTGATGTCACGAGACCGCCGCATAGTAAGAATGTTCACATATGACAACCGTTCATACAGCCTGTTTGAAAAGAAGTTCGTAGCAAGCTATCAGTTTATGAAAGTAGAACGTGAAGGTGGAGAACGGGTTTACAGAATAGACTGGAAAGATGTTGTATTGTTATTGGAAAATCCAATAGTTAAAACATTGAAAATTAGATAATTATGTTGCTTGTTTATTCGTTTTTCTCATATATTTTCACTATCTTTGTAGTTGAAAATCAGAGCATTACGGATGAACGAACTGCAACATATCATAGAACAAAAGCAAGAGCTGTTGGCACGGGAGGCAATCTCGCGCCCGGCTGTTGATTACAGTAAAGATATGACAGCAGAAGAGCAGAAACGCTATATCAATTATCTTGCAGAACGCCTCGAAAAGGCAGACTTGGGGTTGCGTGCCCGTGATGCGGTGCTCCAGGATTTTCTTGATGAGAAAAAGATTCTAGTAGAACGCTTGTCAAAACTTGATGCCGTATTGTCAGATGTGGAAGATCTTAAGAAGAACTTGGCTTCTGAGGTTAAGAAACGTAAGGCTGCTGAGCGTAAGGTGGATGACTTGAAGGCAAAATTGAAGTTTGCTAATAAGAATCGCTACGGTAATAAAAGTTATGGCTCAAAGAAAAAGAATTCAAGCGAAGAATCCGACCGTACCAAAGACAAGGATGATTTTGACGGTACCTCTTCTTCTTTGCCAGGAAACTCCATAGCCAACAAAGAATCGGATTCATCATCGGCAACCGTTACTCAGGAAAAGAAACCTCGCGACTTGTCAAATCGCCCCGACACCTATAATACCATGGGGGTTCAGGGTGCTTCCAAAGAATATAGGTCAGACTTGTCAAAAGTCCCAGGACGTATACTTGAAAGAAAGATGATTCCCGTTTTCCATCTTGAGGTAAACCTTGTAGAGGAACGTTTCGAGATGGTCCACTATGTGGAGAAAGGCAAGAAACCGAAGTGGGGCTATTTCCCTGTAGCAGGTAATCCGCAGCTTGTCACCAAGTTTGACGGCACAAAGGCTACGCCCGAATTCCTTCAGGCTATAGCATACGAGGTTTATGTGAAGAATGTCACTTTTGGCCTGCTTCATCGTTGGCTTACTGATTTGGGGATGAAGGTATCAGCCAATACATTACGTAACTGGTTGAAGAAAGGCAAGAAGTACCTTGACGAACTTGTCAAGGTACTGAAGGAAGTGGCGTTGGAGAAAGACTCGATAGTAAACTGTGACGAGACCTGGTGTAAGGTCCGTAAGTATGACCATTACAAGAAATGTTACATCTGGGTATTGGTCAACAAGGCAGAGCAGACAGTCATCTTCTTCTATGAAGATGGGTCGCGCGGTCGTGACGTGCTGACTCATTTTATAGGTGACGCAGAACTGAAGAGCGTTATGACCGACGGGTATAACGCCTATGTATTTATAGGTGATGAGTTGAGTACTGTAGAGCAGAGCCCTAACTTAAAGAAAGCCATACATCAAGTCTGTATGGCCCATTTCAAGGCCAAGTTGAACAAGGCATTGGAACAAGCTGGCGACATTCATGCTCGTCCTTTTCTAAGTGGTGTTGATTTCTATTATAAAAGAGAACGTCAATATGATGCGGAAGGTCTTACACCAGAAGAGAGAGGCAAGCGTCGACAAGACCTTGAGTCAAAGGAAATGCTGATAACTCTTAGGCAATATCTTAAGATAGAGCTTGACAAAGATCCGTCAGAGATTACTCCTTATTTGCGGGAAGCCTTGAATTATCTGGATAAATTCTGGAACAACATCTTTGCTTTTCTAAAGGATGGCAATCTTCCCATTGATAATAATTTGGCAGAACGCACGATTCGTCCTTTGACAACCCAGCGCAATGCAATGCTCCACTTCGGCAGTGACGAAGGGGTTGAGATGGCGGCTACTTATCATAGCATCATCAGTACAGTGAAGATGCAAGGAAAATCGGTCTGGGAATACCTTGGTAAATTTTTTACTAAAATATTTAACGGTTGCAAGGATTTTATCAGCCTGCGACCAGATAAAATCGGATTGGCAATATGCCAATAGTTAATAAACAAGTAATTTTTTAACAACTCAACATATAGGCACTTGCAAAAGTGCCTATACAAAGGGTTATGCCCTAAATTGAGTGCTAACAAATGTTTCACATATCGGTTGCCATCATACTTGCGAACATAATTGTTGAACTAAGTCCTGTTTAGAAAAGCGGTTGGTTGAGAGAATACGTATTTGTCTTGGAACATAGCAGCTATTTGTATTAGACTGCAAAGTTGCAAAATCAAGTCCGTTTCATTTCAAAAAACCGTGTAATTGACTATATTTCAATAATTTCAAAGAACTATTTGTCCGTAAGCAGTCATTTTAGACCGTCTTTCAAGCCTTGTTAATGAAATATACCTTTGCCTTGGATTTTAAACAAAGGCAAGATAAATATAAACGAAGAAGGTAAGTACTAGGCCTCAATGGTTCGCAAGTTCCAAACAGAGTGCAACAGTAAGAACCTTCGTGGGTTCTGCAAAGAGCAAAAAGTAGGCTATATCAAAATGCTTCATTGTATACGTGACGATTCTTATCGTAAGTCAAGTATAAAGCCTGTCGCATTCGAAGGGGAACATGGCTTGCGTCCATTGGTAGTGGATAGGGTCGATTCCGAGATAACGGAGTCCGCTGTTTCTCCAAAAGCGCCATTATCGGATATGTTGCTTGATGATATAGACATAAGTTTCTGGATGAAATAACTAACAAACGATGAATATACTTATTACTGGAGTCCACGGTTTCGTAGGTTCAAACTTGGTGAAGTATCTCGCTAAAGAGAATACTATCTATGGATTGGACATTGTAAAACCTGAGAAAGAGGGTGTGAAATGCACCTTTGGTTGGGATGCGTTGGATACTGAGGGCATAATGCCTGAGATTGATGCTGTGATTCATTTGGCAGGAAAGGCACACGACACTCGCAACAAGAGTGCAGCTGATGTTTACTTTAAGGTGAACACAGGACTGACTCAAAAGATATTCGATTGGTATATGGCTTCGCCTACTGCAAAGAAGTTTGTCTTCTTCTCAACTGCCAAGGCAGCTGCGGAGTGTGTGCCAGAGATTCTAAGAGAAGATGTAACGCCTACTCCTAAAGGCCCTTACGGCGAAAGCAAGATAAAGGCAGAGGACTATATCTTGGATGCCTTGGAGAAGCAAGGTGTGTCGCGCAAGTCAATGAGCAGTGTGGTGCCTGGAACGGACATGTCAAAGAACGGTAAGGAGGTGTATATCTTCCGTCCTTGCATGATACATGGTCCTGGCAACAAGGGCAACCTTAACTTGCTGTATGGTGTGGTGAGCAAGGGTATTCCTTGGCCTCTTGGTGCATTTGAGAACCGCAGAACTTTCACTTCGGTGGAGAACATCTGCTTTGCAGTGAATGGTGTGCTGACTAAGGATGTGCCTTCTGGCATATATAATATGGGAGATGACGAGGCTTTGTCTACCAATGAGCTTATAGAGGTAATCTGTGAGACTTTAGGTAAGAAGGCACGCATCTGGCGCATACCTAAGGGCTTCATGAACGGAGTGGCTAAGGTAGGCGGTTTGCTTCACTTGCCGTTGAATCCTTTGCGTATGCAGAAGCTGACCGAGAATTATGTCAGCTCGAATGAGAAGATAAAGAAGGCACTTGGAATAAAGAAATTCCCTGTAGACGCACGTCAGGGTTTAGGGCAGACTATTGCTTGCTTTGCAAAGCAATAATTGGCCTTAAGGAGTAGAATGTAAAGGTGCAACCACTCAATGATATGTATGTGCTTGTCAAAGAGCTGGTTTGTAAGCCGTCAAGCTATGAATGGTAGCAGAGCTTTCTTCGGTCTGCGGCCAGAAAAAATCAGATTGGCAATCAGCCGATAGTCAATAATCAAGTCGAATTTTAAGAACTCAGCTATAAGTACCAGTAAATGTGCTTATATAAAGAGAGGTATGCCCGAATTTGAGCACTTACAGTGCTTACAATAGAAATTCTAATATAATCAAAGGAAATCCAAACATGACGTATCTTATTATTTTCGTTCTGCTCCTTGCGGCGGAACTGGTCTATTTCCGCATTGCGGACAAATGTAATATTATCGACAAGCCTAACGAGCGTTCATCGCACTCGACGATTGTGTTGCGTGGTGGTGGCATCATCTTCCTGATTGGTGCTTGGGTGTGGAGCGCATTCTTCGGATTTGAATATCCGTGGTTCTTGGCAGGACTGACTTTGGTTGCAGGAGTGAGCTTTGTGGATGATATTCATTCATTGCCCGACTCTATAAGATTGGTCGCTCAGTTTGTGGCGGCAGCAATGGTGTTTTATCAAATGGGAATATTACATTGGTCGATGTGGTGGGTGATAGTGATTGCATTTGTTGTTTGTGTTGGAGCAACAAATGTAATAAACTTTATGGATGGAATCAATGGTATTACAGCAGGATATTCATTGGCAGTATTGTTTCCGTTAGCTGTTGTAAATATAGATAATAGCTATATGGAGCAGAGTTTGATTGTCTCAACTATTCTTTCTTTATTGGTGTTTTGTATCTTCAATTTCCGACCGAAAGGGAAAGCAAAATGCTTTGCTGGGGACGTAGGTTCTATTGGTATTGCGTTCATTCTACTGTTCATGTTGGGAAATGTGATTATTAAAACAGGCGATATTACTTGGTTGATATTCCTGTTGGTATATGGCGTGGATGGCTGTTTGACGATTATGCATCGCATTATGCTGCATGAGAATTTGGGAGAGGCTCATAGAAAACATGTCTATCAGATTATGGCGAATGAATTGAAGATTGGCCATGTTAAGGTGACGTTATTCTATATGGCTATGCAGTTGGCTGTATCGTTGGGATTTGTTTATCTTTGTCCGAATACGATTATGGCGCATTGGTGCTATATGGTTGCCACTATTGTGGTGCTCGCTGTAGCATATATTCTTTTCAAAAGGAAATATTATCATTTACATGAGGAGTATCTTGCTTCTCTCAAAAATTAATTATTATGGAACAGATAGATGAAAAATTAATATCAAAGTTATTTGAGCAAGCAAAAGAGAATCCCCGTTTACGCCAAAACTTAGACTTGCGTACTTCTTCGTCCGATACGAGCCAGCGTATGTTGAATGCTTTGTTGCCGGGAACGGTAGTGCCTATTCATCGGCATGAGGATACAGCGGAGACTGTTATCTGTTTGTGTGGCAAGTTGGATGAGGTTATTTATG
>OLYC01001791.1_pt1 | contig 13843 bp, 9 predicted proteins | sample 1674271 | NCBI WGS metagenome assembly OLYC01 (sample SAMEA103958154, study PRJEB25191) | human gut metagenome
AGGTCGACCAAACTTTTATAATTGATTGGCAAATCAATTTGCTAAACCATAATTTGTTAATATTACCCCCAACATTAGAATATAAACGCACAAAAAATGCCCGACTACGGAAAATCCGTAATCGGGCAACAATTTTAATTTAAAACAAATCAGCTGATTTTTGAGCCGGGTTCCATATCGTCTACAAAGATTACCTTTATTTCTTCTCCGCAAGTTGCGGCAAGAATCATTCCGCAGCTTTCAACACCGCAGAGCTTTGCAGGCTTGAGGTTTGATACAAGAATAATCTTTCTTCCGATAAGGTCGTCAGGTGTATAGAATTTTGCGATACCCGAAGCAACGGTTCTCTCTTTTACACCGTCAAAAATTGTGAGTTTCAAAAGCTTTTTAGCCTTTTTAATCGGCTCGCAAGCCTTAATTTCGGCAACTCTGAGGTCAACCTTGCAGAAATCGTCAATACCGATTTGAGCAACGCCCTCAATTTCTTCTTTGAGTTTCTCTGTCTTTTCGTCAACCTTTTCGTTATTCTTGATAATTGCGTTGAGTTCTTCGATTTCTTTCTCAACATCAATTCTCGGGAACAGAGCCTCACCTTTCTTGACTGTCACATCAAGCGGAAGAACACCGAATTTATCGGCATTTTCGTAAGTAGCGCACTTCTCGCAAGCGCCAATCTGCTCAAGTGCCTTTGGCATTGTAGTCGGCATAAATGCAGAGAGAAGTGTGGCTGTGATTCTGATAGTTTCAAGCAAATTGTAAAGAACAGTTGCAAGTCTTGCTTTCTTTGTTTCGTCCTTTGCAATCACCCACGGTGCTGTTTCGTCAATGTACTTGTTAGCACGGGAAACTACCTTGAAAATCTCGGCGAGCGCATTGTTAAGCTGGGTTTTATCAATAAAGTCATCAACGCTCGACTTAAGTGCGGTAGCGGTTGCGATGAGGTCATCGTCAAATTCTCCGCCTTCACGCTCTGTAGGAAGTGTGCCGCCAAAATATTTTTCAACCATTGCAACGGTTCTTGACACAAGGTTGCCAAAGCCGTTTGCAAGGTCGGAGTTAATACGGTTTATCATAATTTCGTTAGAGAACGAGCTGTCTGCGCCGAGTGCCATTTCACGAAGAATGTGATAACGGATAGCGTCTGCGCCGTATCTCTTGCCAAGTACAAACGGGTCTACAACATTGCCGAGTGATTTACTCATCTTCTGACCGTTAAAAGTAATCCAACCGTGAACCGCAAGGTGCTTTGGAAGCGGCAAATCGAGAGCCATAAGCATTGCAGGCCAAATGATAGCGTGGAAACGCATAATATCCTTTGCAACCATATGCACATCGGCAGGCCAGAATTTATCAAAATCATTATAAGCATCGTTATAAAAACCAAGCGCAGAAATATAGTTTGAAAGTGCGTCAATCCACACATATACAACATGCTTATCGTCAAAAGTTACAGGAATACCCCACTTAAAAGAAGTTCTCGACACACAAAGGTCCTCAAGACCCGGCTTGATAAAGTTGTTTACAAGCTCTGTCGCACGGGTTTTCGGCTGTAAATAGTCTGTTTCCGTAAGTAATTTTTCAATTCTGTCGGCAAAAGGTGCCATTTTGAAGAAATAAGCCTCTTCCTTAGCCTCTGTAACCTCTCTGCCGCAATCCGGACATTTGCCGTCAACAAGCTGGCTTTCTGTCCAGAAGCTCTCACAAGGAGTGCAGTATTTACCCGAATACTCGCCCTTATAAATGTATCCCTTATCGTAAAGTTCTTTAAAAATCTTCTGAACAGTCTTGATGTGGTAATCATCGGTGGTTCTTATATATCTGTCATAGTCAACATTCATAAAGTTCCAAAGGCTCTTGAAGGTTTTAACTACTTCGTCAACATATTCCTTGGGAGTCACACCCTTTTCGGCAGCTTTCTGCTCAATTTTAAGACCATGCTCGTCAGTACCCGTAAGAAACATTACATCATAGCCCTGCATTCGTCTGTAACGAGCGATAGAGTCGCAAGCAACAGTTGTGTAGCAATGTCCGATATGCGGATTGCCTGACGGATAGTAAATCGGTGTCGTGATGTAATACGGTTTTTTCTGACACATAAAAAATTCCTCCCTTTTCAGCAAATGAGCTGTATTTTTATTATACCAATATCATACAAAAAATGCAATAATCAAAGTAAAACTAAACGGCAAAAAGCCCGAATAATATTGCCGATATTACAAAACATTTACGGCTTGCAAATATATTTTTGATTTTTTAAAAATATATTATAAAAAGGCTTGACAAATCTGATAACAAGGTGTATTATAATATAGCTGTAAAGATACAGGCAATAAATATCGCGGGATAGAGCAGCTCGGTAGCTCGTCGGGCTCATAACCCGAAGGTCGTCGGTTCAAATCCGGCTCCCGCAACCACTAAGAAACGGCTTAACCGCTAAGGTTTTGCCGTTTTTCTTTTTGTCTATTTTTAATTAACTTTTCATGTTTCCCCCGAATTTCCCTCCGATGATGTTTATTTTTAATATTTTATTCATATAATCATAAAAACAGCCTGAGTATCAATAACAAATACTCAGACTGTTTTTTGTTTATGCCATAATTATTTCAATTAATTTAGAGATAATGCTTTTATTGTACTCTTCATACATAGTATTGTTAAATACATTGTTTTTGTACATCTCAGGGGTTACATTAATTGGTATATATTCATTGAAATTACTTTTCCATTTTACTTTTACACCATAACCTAAGCTGTCGTAATTATCGAAGCTATCTATTACAACACCTACTGCTTTTATGTATATTTGATTTTGTTTAGGAGTAAAAGATTTTATATAAATAATATCTCCTATTTTAACTGACTTTATCATCTGATATAGGGCAGGAGCATCATTTTCGCTCCAACCAATACAAGCGAATCCTTGGTTTATAAAGTCTTGTGTTTTATCAGTGCCGTTATCCCCTTTGTAATATGCACCAATTCCCCAAACTGCCACTTCTAATCTCTCCTTTTTTATTTTATTTAGCTGCGTGACCACGCATATTTGTACATAGAAACTGTACGATAATTAAGAGTTCTATACACATAATATGAAGTCGAATAATCACCACTTAGAATTTGCGCCATATCGCTTTTTCGAGAAAAATACCCCCATTCGTAATCAGTATAATAATAGGATACTCCAGAAGAATTATAATCCCAATTGCTAAAACTAAACAGAAGAATAGCTCCCTTTTGTTTTTTACTTGAATTATATGTAGTTGTCCAACCATTAGTTTCTTCAAAAGTTGCATTGCTTAATGAACTATTATAAAAAGCATATTCTCCAATATATGTAGTTGCACTTGGTATTGTGATTTCAGTTATTGAAGTACACCCAGAGAAAGCATACTTTTGAATCGATTGCAAACTACTTGGTAATATAATATTCGAAAGTAATGTACAATCATAAAACGCATATTCTCCAATTTTTGTGATACTGTCAGGAATTGTGATTTTAGTTAAATTTGATAAATTCATAAAAGCCTTATCAGCAATTTGTGTTACTGCTTTGCCATTGTAAGTAGAAGGAATTTCAATGCTGTCAACATTTTTTGCACCATTACCAGCAGAGACACTATATGTATCATCAGATAACAGAGTGAAAATTAATATTTCTTTATCTTCTGTAGATGTTCCTGACCCAATACTACCAAGATTATCCGTAGTACCGTCTGTGTAGGTTACAACCAGCTCACCGTTGATGATTTCCATATCGGCAATACCTCTGCCGTCAGCACCTTTTTCGCCTGTGTCGCCTTTATCTCCTTTGTCACCCTTGTCGCCTTTATCACCCTTATCACCTTTTTCACCCTTTACATTTCCAAGGTTGTAAACTGTGTTGTCAGTCATAAGAATACTCAAATTACCGTCAGTTGACAGGGTAACAGTTTTTATGCCCACGCCGTCAGCACCATTTTGTCCGTCAGCTCCGTTTGTGCCATTCGTACCATTAGTTCCTACAACTTTGCCGATATTATTGGTTTCGCCGTTTGTATAGGTCAATATCAATTCTCCGTCAGCATTGATTTCAGATTTTGAAATTCCAATGCCGTTCTCGCCCTTTATGTTACCGAGATTTAATATTGTACCGTTTGTAAGCTCAACGCTTAATGCACCCTCGGTTGAAATTGTGACATTTGCAATTCCGACACCGTCAACACCGTTAGTACCATCTTTTCCGTTTGTTCCGTCTTTGCCGTCAGTACCATCCTTGCCGTCTGCTCCATCTTTGCCCACAACACAGCCAAGGTTTATGCTTGATGAATCAGAGAAAGTAAGTATAAGCTCACCGTCAGCGTTTATCTCAACATTAGAAACACCAATGCCGTCTTGTCCGTTTGTTCCGTCGATACCATCCTTACCATCAATACCATTTGTGCCGTTGACGCCATCTTTTCCATCAGTACCGTTCTTACCGTCTGTTCCGTCCTTGCCTACTACAGTTCCAAGATTAACAGTTGTACCGTCAGTATAAGTTAAAACGAGTTCACCGTTATCATTGATTGAGGTGTCTTTAACTCCGTTTCCGTCTTTACCGTCAACACCGTTTGTACCATCTTTACCATCAATACCATTTGTGCCGTTGACGCCGTCTTTTCCATCAGTACCGTTCTTACCGTCTGTTCCATCTTTTCCGACTACAACACCTAATGTTTTTGATGTTCCGTCAGTATATTTGATTACAAGTTGACCGTTGTTATCAATTGAAGTCTCAGCTACTCCAATACCGTCTTGACCGTCTGTACCATTTAAACCGTCAGAACCTTTAATATTTCCAAGATTAAGTTCAGTGTTATTTGTAAGAACTATGCAAAGTTCATTCGAGGAATTTATCGCAATGCTCTCTATACCAACTCCGTCTTCACCGTTAAGACCATTTTCTCCATTCGTTCCATTAACACCGTCTTTACCATCAATTCCGTTTTTACCGTCAACTCCATCTCTGCCATCTTTTCCGTCCTTACCGTTTGTACCGACAATTACACCGAGATTTTCAACAAAGTTATTTGAATATGTAAGAACAAGTTCACCCTTAAGATTTATTTCAGATTTTGCAATACTTATTCCATCTTTTCCATCAAGACCATTTGTACCATCTTTACCATTAGTTCCGTTTATGCCATCTTTGCCGTTCTGACCGTCTTTACCATCTGTTCCATTCCTGCCGTCAATACCATCCTTACCGTTCGCACCTATTACATTTCCAAGATTTGAACGCTGTCCGTTTGAGTATGCTATAACAAGTTGACCATCAGAATTTATTTCGGCACTTGAAACACTTATACCATCTTTTCCGTCAAGACCATTTGTTCCGTCTTTACCGTCAGAACCATCTTTACCGTTTTGACCATCCGAACCTACAACTATACCGAGATTCTCTATCCTATTATCGGAATATGTTAATACAAGTTCGCCAAGAGAATTAATTTCGGATTTTGCTACACTAATACCGTTGCTTCCGTTTTTACCATCTATACCATTTTTACCGTCAATACCATCTTTTCCGTTTGCACCTATTACATTTCCAAGATTTGAACGCTGTCCGTTTGAATATGTCAATACAAGCTCACCATCTGAATTGATTTCTGAGTTTGTTACACTAACGCCGTCTTTACCATTCATTCCTGTTACTTTGTCAAGATTTACAGTTTTACCATCTGAAAAAGCAATAACAAGTTGACCGTCAGAATTTATACTTGCATTAGAAATTCCTATACCATCAGCACCATTTTTACCGTCAGTGCCGTTTATACCATTCTTGCCATCAACACCGTTTATACCATCTCTACCATTAGTTCCATTTAAGCCATCATTTCCGTTCTGACCGTTTGTACCGTTCTTTCCGTCTATTCCATTTTTACCATCCGTACCATTTTTACCATTAGAACCATTCATACCATCTTTACCGACAGCTTTTCCGAGATTGATTTCTGAATCATCTGACAATACTATAAGCAAATCGCCATTTGAAGAAAACTTTGCCGTTTTAACACTAACAACCTCATTGGATGAAGCTTTTAATGATTCTATCCATTCTTTTTCTGTTCCTTTGTAACCATTATCAACTGCAATTTCATAAGCAGATTTACCTGAAAGTGATGTGAGCCAATCCTGAACAGTACCGTCATATCCGTATTTCACCGCAAGTTCGTATGCTGAAAGTCCTTTTTCCACTTTTTGATTACCGTTATAAACCGTAATTCCAAGCATGCCTATCAAAAGTAGCAAAACAAGAACTACACATAATATTTTGTAGAACCTACCGAATTTTTTCTCTGATTTTTGAATATTAACCGCATTTTGTTCCATAGTATTACCTCCAATAAAACTAAATAATGCCTTTGCTTTATTTTACAACTGCATTCTAGTTTTGTCAACGAGTTTCTAGTATTTTTAACCATTATTTCATATCTTCATTTAAAATAATTATGGGTGATTACTATGAATTTCAGCGAAAAATTACGTTTGCTTATAGATGAAGAAAATATTACGCAAAAGCAATTTGCAAATGACCTCAATATTGCACCGTCAACAATAGGCGGATATGTTCAAGGTGTAAGTGAACCTGACTTTGAAACTTTAAAAAGAATAGCATTATATTTTAATGTATCCGCCGATTATCTTTTGAATATTCCCGAGAACAAAACCAATAATCTTGCAGAAGAAGAATTACTGCGTGTATTCCGTTCAATGACAAATGAACAACAACAGCTGTACATTGAACAAGGAAAAGTCTTTGTCCGAGCTAACAATCAACTAAAATCAAAAAACAAAGCAAAATCATCATAATTGATTTTGATAAAAACAGATAATAAAAACTGCCCTTATCTATTATAAAATAAGGGCAGTTTTTCTTTTTTTGTTATTCCAACTTTAACAAAAATAAATTTACCTTTCATCACTTCTCAAATAATTTATAAAAATATAGACTTTTGTGTGTACTTTTGGTATAATAAAAATAATTATAGGCTTATACAAATTTAACAACATAAAGGCGAATTATTATGAAAACTATAGATTTAATAGTACCGTGTTACAACGAAGAAGAGGGACTTGAGCATTTTGTGCTTGAAACCAATAAGGTTATTGACTCAATGCCTGAATATTCATTTCGATATATCCTCGTCAATGACGGCAGTAAAGATAAAACTTATCTTGTTATGAAAAAGCTCGCAAAGCAGTTTTCCAATGTAAAGTATATTTCATTTTCAAGGAATTTCGGTAAAGAGGCGGCTATGTACGCAGGACTTCAACATTCCACCGCCGATTATGTGGTGGTTATGGACGCCGATTTGCAGCATCCGCCGACACTTTTCCCACAAATGGCAGACGCTCTCGAAAACGAGGGCTACGATGTCTGCGCCACAAAGCGTGACGAACGAGAGGGCGAAAGCAAATTCAGAGGAATTTTCTCAAAAATGTTCTTTGCTCTTTCAAATAAACTCACTGATACCAAAATGCCTTACGGCGCTATGGATTTCAGAATGATGAAAAGACAGGTCGTCGATTCTATTCTTGAACTCGCCGAAGTTCAGAGATTTTCAAAGGGAATATTCTCTTGGGTAGGTTTCAACACAAAATGGATTTCATTTAAAACCGTTGACCGTCAGCTTGGACAGACAACATGGAAATTCTCAAGTCTTTTTCGTTATGCGATTGACGGAATTACCTGTTTTTCGGTTGCTCCCCTCCGTTTTACGGCAGTAATGGGTGCGATAATCTTTGTTATTTCGCTTATCTATATAATGATAACCCTTGTTCAGACATTGTTTTTCGGAATTACCACACCGGGTTATGTAACTACCTTGTGTGCGGTTCTGTTTTTGGGCGGAATTACCGAAATGTCTATCGGTATTCTTGGCGAATACATAGGCAGAATTTATATGGAAACCAAGGACAGACCGATTTACATAACAAAATTCTCTAATTTTGAGGACGAAAACAACGAGGAAAAGGAATGATTATGGGCGATTTTATAAAAAAGTTTTTTGATATAAAGTTTTGGAAATTTATTCTGGTCGGCGTAATCAATACCCTCGTTGGCAACGGCTTGCAGTTTGTGCTCTTTGCGCTTTTTGCGTGGGACAGATACGAATGGGGTGTGTGGCTCGCCTCGGCTCTCGGATACTTAATCGGCAGTATTGTAAGCTATTTTCTTAACAAATACTTTACATTTAAAAATACAGAAAAGGGTTGGAAACCGATTTTACGCTTTGCGCTGAACATTGCCGTTTGCTACGCACTATCGTATTGCATAGCGATTCCGCTAATCAAATGGATTTGTACGGCGAATAATTTTACAATGTTCTCATTTACGGTTGAACAGTTTGCAGGCTATACCTCAATGATACTCGGCTCTTGCCTGTTTGTAGCGTTCAACTACATAGGACAAAGATTCTTTGCCTTTAAAGAAAAGAAATGATAAAACAAGAATACTCCCGACATTAACATAGGTTATATCGGGAGTATTGCGATTTTTAAACGGTTATTTTTTAATTGAGAGAAATTAGAGATTACCTGAATTTTTAACCGATTATAAAAGCTTGGTCAACCTTTTATAATTGTTTGGCAAAATACTACCCTAATCATTAAAACAAAGATGTGATTTTATGAGTAAAGCAATGAACATTGCCAAAAAAATATGCAAAAGTCCTCTTGCACCGCTTGCAAAAGTTGCGTTCGATATATTTGCAAAGGTACAGTTCGGATATTTGAATTTAAAATGGAAAATCAGCGGAAAGAAAATGCCGACTGCCGAGCAGGCACACGAAGTTACACAAAATGTAACATTTATGTTCAAGTCCTTTGAAAGGCAAAAGCAGGCAAAAAAGCTGTATAAAAACATTCAAAAACACTACCCCGGTGCAAAAGTGGTGATTGCAGACGACAGCAAAGTTCCGCTTGAAATAAAAACAAAACACAATCCGCCTACCGTAATTCATATGCCGTTCAACAGCGGACTCAGCAAGGGGCTTAATCTCGCACTTGCCGAGGTTAAAACCGAGTATTTAATGCGTATGGACGATGACGAGCTTTTAACTCCGCTTTCAAATATTTATGACGAGCTTAGTTTTCTTAAGTCGCACAAAGACATTGACCTTGTCGGATTTGTGCCTCTTACCGCAGGCAAATGTACTCCTGTGCAGAAAATCGCCCGAAATTACAATGAATTTGATATGAAAAATGCCTATAAACCGCTTAAAATACCGCATTTGACAAAGATAGACGAAAACCATATTGTATATGGAAAAGTCCCGAATATTTTTCTTGCGAGAACGCAGAAAATCAAAGAAATAGGCTGGGACGATAACATAAGAATGATAGATCACCACGAGTTTTTTCTCCGTGCGGCGGGAAATATTGTGTCGGTAATGAATCCGAACACGGCAGTATTTCACATTCACAATCCGTTTGACAATTATTACAACAGTTTCCGCAGTGATTTCAGAGATGATTTTTACTATATAAAAGGCAAAATGCTCGCAACAAGAAAGTCCTTGCGACAAGATAAAAGTTAATAAAATAAAGTATCGACATTGCTGTTCATACAAAAGCTGTGATATGCTTTATAGGTAAAAAACTGAAAGTCTATTAATACCTATCGGATAATAAAAAGTTTTGTCAAACTTAGTCTTAGCACGCAAACAGTCAAGCCGTTTACACCCGACAGATTGCTATGACGGAAAATTTTATCCCTTGTTTTTGTGGATTTTTGACAAGTACATTGGTACTACTGACAATTTAACTCCTGCAATATTGTATCAAACGCAAAACACCCTCTCCGCTTGGAGAGGGTGAAATTTTGCGTTGTTTTATTATTCACTGCCATATTTTTGCTTTACTAATATATGAGAAATATTTTCCACATCGGATTTTTTAAGTTTTATAAGCATATTGCAGCAAGCGTAGTCATCAGTCTTAGGCCATGCGTAAATATCTATTCTTGAAACAATCAACTGATTTCCGTCTGCATTAATGGACTCAATAAAAGAATAATCATTAGAACCGGTAATACCGATATGTGCATATAAGGCATTTTCTTTAAAAAATTCATCGTCAAAATCCGATGATTCAGCTTTGAATAAATCACAAAACTGTTCCTTTGAAGTTATAAGAAAATTACATCTTTTTATTGAATCAAATTCATTCATTGTAACAATACCGTTGTGTTCATCGTATATAATCTCATACGGTATGCCTTTACCGGGTATTTCTTCATCATAATAGTAATATTGTGTTTCTTCGGTAACATTATTATACGAATCACCCAGCGGTTTGTAACACTCATAATCTGTACCGACTATCTTTTTCTGAATTTCCGACACATCGTTTACATTAAAACCGCCGTCACCGTTAAAATCAAGGTGTTCGAGCATTGCACCTGTAATTACTTCGTTGCCGACAAGCTGTAACTGCAAAGCCGTAACATCGGATATATCTACAGCATTGTCCGCATTGTAATCACCGATTTTTGTATATGTAAACTTTTGATTTTCTGCCGCAAATGCAGGGATTACCGCTGTTGCACCCATACACAGCGCAAGTGCCGTTGATACTAATATTTTAGATTTTTTCATAGTCCTGCCTCCCTTTTTCATTAATTTAATAAAATTATACCATAAAACAACGAATATGTATATAACAGTGAAAAAAAATCAACATAAAATTTTATCCCCTGTTTTTGTCGATTTTTGACAAGTGCATTGGTACTACTGACAATTTTTCAAAATTCATTTTCTTTTTTTAAAATATTATTTACCTTGACTAAATAAAGTGTTACAATATATAAGTTATAGTATATGCAAAAGCATAACTAATCGGTAATGCCCTGTCTTTAAAAGGGCAAACACAATTTTATGGAGGTTTAATTCTTATGCTTATGACAGCTTTACAAACAAAAGCAAAAAAGCTGCCCGAAAAGCCTGCGGTTGAGCAAAAGGGATTTAAGGCATTTTTAAAGAAAAACATTTACATTATAATTGCCTTTTTCCTGCCGTTTGTTCTTATGACCATAGGCTTTGCGATAATGGAGGTTTCTCCGTTTGGCGACAAGCAAATTCTTGTTACTGACCTTTGGCACCAGTATTATCCGTTTTTGGTAGATTTTCAGGATAAGCTTAAGCACGGCGAATCACTGTTCTGGTCTTGGACGCAGGGCGGCGGCGTAAATTACTTTTCGCTTATGTCATACTACCTTGCAGGCCCTATGAACTTCTTGTGCGTATTTATTCCGTCACAGTGGCTTAGGGAATTTCTTATGTTCAGCGTTTGTGCAAAGGTTGCCTTTGCAGGCTGCTTTACAGCGATTTTCCTGCGCTCGGTTTTCAAAAAGAACGATTTTTCTCTCGTTGTGTTCGGTACAACTTTTTCGTTCTGCGCATTCTTTATGGGCTACTATTGGAACACAATATGGCTTGACACGGTCTGCATTACTCCGCTTGTGGCACTCGGAATTGTTAAACTCCTTACAGAGGGCAAATTCAGACTGTTTACAATTACTCTTGCGGTTTCTTTGCTTTCAAACTACTACATAGGTTTGTTTACCTGTATTTTCGTTCTTCTTATTTTCATTGCATACAGCATTGTTAAGTGGGACGGCTTTAAAAGCTTTTTTACAAAACTTGCAAAAACCGCACTTTTCTCATTACTTGCAATCGGTATGACGGCATTCTTCCTGTTGCCTGCGTTCTTTGCCCTGCAAAACACCCACGCAACCTCGAGTACATTCCCGTCTACATACGCAATTAACATAGGCTCTACAAACGACCTTTTGGGTACGCTTGAGGCTATGAAAAAGATTTTCTCAAATCTTCTTACATTCATAACTCCGGCAACAAAAGAGGCTGACGCCCTGCCTAACATTGCCTGCGGTACAGTTTCTTTGGTACTCGGCATCGTATTCCTTACATCTAAGAAAATCACACTTAAGGAAAAAATCGTTGACGGCTGTCTTGTTCTCTTTATGATGTTAAGCTGCGTTATCCGTCAGCTCGACTACATTTGGCACGGCTTCCACTTTACAAATATGATTCCTTACCGTTTCAGCTATCTTATCAGCTTTGTAATTGTGGTTATGGCTTACAGAGCATTTATGCTGATTGACTTTACCACCTGTTGGGATGTAATTTTGGCGGTGCTCTTCTCGGCAGTTATCATTCTGATTGCCATTGATACACAGGAAACATACGCTATCGTGGGCACAGCCGTTATTGCGGCACTCGTATGCATTGTGCTTTTCCTCTATACAAAAAGAATTATTCCAAAGCAGGTGCTTTTGATTATACTTGCGGTCATAGTCGTGGGCGAAAGCGGTGCTACCGCATACATCGGTGTTAAAACCACAACCGTAACGGGCACATTCGATTACCCTCGAGGTGAGGAAAACACAGCCTCTGTAATTGAATATATGGATAACCTCGAAAAAGATACCAAGGAAATGTGGCGTGCCGAAATGACAAGCACACAAACCCTCAATGACGGTTCACTCAACGGCTATAACGGACTTTCAATGTTCAACTCAATGGCTAACGAAGATATGACCGTATTCTTTGAGAACTTCGGTATGATGGGCTGGCAGAGCGGCAACCGTTACACCTATGCCGAAAGCTCGCCTGTAACAAACACATTTATGAACCTTAAGTATCTGATTTCAAGAGAGGGTACTTACAAAAACAGTTATGACCTTACAAATACCTACCAGTCGGGCGGCATAACCTTGCTCAAAAACGAACATTACATTCCTATGGGCTTTATGGTTAATTCCGACTTGCTCAAGTGGCAGGTAAACAAAAACGAGGACCAGTTTAACCCGTTTGACCAGCAAAACGAGTTCTTTAAACTTGCAACAGGCGTAAACGAAAATGTATATACACAGCTTGAGGTTGTTTCGCAGGGACACACAGACTACTCACAGTTCCCCGTAAATAAACTTTCTTACGGCAACTACAGCTACAACTGTACCGATACAACCACAACACCGCATCTTAAGTGGAACTACACAGCGCCGTACTCGGGATATGTGTATGTTTATGCTGACATTGACGGTAAAGACGATGTTTCATTTATGATAAACGACGATTCGACAAATACGCAAACTCTCGGAATGGGCAGACCGTACATTGCTTGCGGCGGATATGTAAACGAGGGTGATAAAATCTCTGTTTATGCCGAACTTCCGCAGGGACAGGCAGGCAGTGCGCATGTGTATGTAAATATGCTCGACCAAAATGTTTATGAACAGGGATACGCGCAGATAAGCAAAGATGTTATGACAACAACCGAGCTTACAGGCTCATCTATGAAGGGCACAATAAACGCAAGCGAGGACGGACTTTTCTACACCTCTGTTCCTTATGAAGAGGGCGGCTGGACCGCATATGTTGACGGCAGAGAAGCTGAAATTACACCTGTCGGCAATGCGCTTATAGCATTCAACCTCAACAAAGGCGAGCACAGCATAGAGCTTGTGTATTATCCAAAGGGATTTAAGCCGGGCGCTGTTGCAACGGCGGTATGCCTTGCAGGATTTGTGGCAATTTGCGTTTATGTTTACATTATTAAAAAGAAAAAGGGCGGAACCACAGCGGAAGAAATCACCCCTACCCCACCGCCTGCAAAAACTAAAAAAGCAAAAACCCAAAACATTAATACTTGATTTGATAAAAAGGCAGTTTCGTAAATTTGAAACTGCCTTTTTGCGTGTATTTTGGCGGTTCTCTATCAAAAGTTGGGGTAAATTGTGGTTTGGCGGAGTGTCGGTCGGGCATTGAAATTTAGCTAACGCTAAATTATCCTCCCAAAA
>OLYC01001794.1_pt1 | contig 13821 bp, 11 predicted proteins | sample 1674271 | NCBI WGS metagenome assembly OLYC01 (sample SAMEA103958154, study PRJEB25191) | human gut metagenome
CTGGCTACCTTATCTCACCCCTAACGGGGTAACCCATTATAACGACACGTAATTAAAGTTTTGTATATTACGATTCTTGCTGAATATCAATAAATCACAATATTAGGATATCCTCAAAACCATGCAGAAAAAATCATGGATTTTGAACACCCTACCTAACGGGGTGACCCATTAAAATAATACACGAATTGAGGCATTTCCTGCGTTTGTTATTGTTGAATATCAACCATTCAAAACCAGGATTTTAAACCCCCACCCCACAACACCAAAAATCCCCATTTCAGTAAAAACCGAAACGGGGATTATGTGTTAGTATGATGTCTTAACCCAGGTACTATACCTTGATTTCAACTTCAACACCACAAGGCAACTCGAGCTTCATCAAAGCGTCAACAGTCTTAGCAGTTGAGCTATAGATGTCGATAAGACGCTTGTAAGTAGACATCTCAAACTGTTCGCGGCTCTTCTTGTTAACGAAAGTAGAGCGGTTAACAGTGATGATGCGCTTGCGTGTGGGAAGGGGGATAGGACCGCTAACAACGGCACCTGTAGCCTTCACGTTCTTTACGATCTTCTCAGCTGACTTTTCAACGAGAGTGTGATCGAAGCTTTTCAGCTTAATACGAATTTTCTGACTCATTTTTGTTTATTTTGTTTATTTGAAAATCCTTGTCAGGATGGCGGGATAAGAGTCATTCGTTATCCCGCCCCTGAACAAAGAAAAAAGTTTTTTATGAGATGAGGTTAATTACTTAACCAAGTCTACGCGACCCTTAATATCCTCGAGCACAGCCTTAGCGATGCTTGAAGATACAGGAGCGTGGTGATCATACTGCATAGAGCTTGATGCACGACCTGAAGTAATAGTACGGAGAGCTGTTACGTAACCGAACATTTCTGCCAGAGGAACCATAGCCTTAACGATACGAGCACCGCTACGGCTGCTTTCCATACCTTCTACTTGACCACGACGCTTGTTCAAGTCACCGATAACGTCACCCATGTTTTCTTCAGGAGTAACAACTTCGAGCTTCATGATAGGCTCCATCAAAACGGGGCCAGCCTGAGAGCAAGCGTTCTTGTAAGCCTGGAGGGCAGCGATTTCGAATGACAACTGGTCAGAGTCAACGGGGTGGAATGAACCATCGAGCAACTCAACCTTCAAGCTATCCAAGGGGAAGCCACCGAGCACACCACTCTTCATAGCGTTCTCGAAGCCCTTCTGTACTGAAGGAATAAATTCCTTAGGAATGTTACCACCAGTTACCTTGTTGATGAACTGCAAACCACCTTCCTTGAAGTCTTCGTCTACAGGACCAACGTTTACAATGATATCAGCGAACTTACCACGACCACCCGACTGCTTCTTGTAAACCTCGCGGAGGTTCACAGTCTTAGTGATAGCTTCCTTGTAGTTAACCTGGGGCTTACCCTGATTACATTCTACCTTGAACTCACGCTTCAAACGGTCGATAATGATATCCAAGTGAAGCTCACCCATACCCGAGATTACTGTCTGACCGCTTTGTTCGTCAGTCTTAACAGTAAAGGTAGGATCTTCTTCAGCCAACTTAGCCAAACCTTGTGACAACTTGTCGAGGTCCTTCTGAGTCTTAGGCTCTACTGCGATACCAATAACGGGATCGGGGAAGTCCATTGACTCGAGTACGATAGGAGCATCTTCGTCGCAAAGTGTATCACCAGTGTGAATATCCTTGAAACCTACACCTGCACCAATATCACCAGCTGAGATTACTTCAACAGGGTTTTGGTGGTTAGAGTGCATCTGGAACAAACGAGATACGCGTTCCTTCTTGCGTGAACGAGTGTTGTAGATGTATGAACCAGCTTCAACCTTACCAGAGTAAACGCGGAAGAAAGTCAAACGACCAACGTAGGGGTCAGTAGCAATCTTAAATGCGAGAGCTGAAGTGTGTTCTTCTTCGCTAGGCTTGCGGTCTTCCTCTTCGCCAGTTTCGGGGTTAGTACCTACGATGTTGGGAGTATCGAGAGGAGAAGGCAAGAACATACATACGTAGTCGAGCAATGTCTGCACACCCTTGTTCTTGAATGAAGAACCCTGCGTCATAGGAACGATATCCATAGCCAAAGTACCCTTACGGATAGCGGCTACAATTTCCTCTTCAGTGATAGAAGAAGGATCGTCGAAGAACTTCTCCATCAAAGCTTCGTCGCATTCAGCGGCAGTTTCAACCATCTTGTCGTGCCACTCTTGAGCTTCGTCTTGCAATTCAGCGGGGATGTCGTCTACTTCATATTCAGCACCCATTGTCTCATCGTGCCAGAAGATAGCCTTCATCTTGATGAGGTCAACGATACCCTTGAAGTTTTCTTCAGCACCGATAGGAATTGAGATTACACAGGGGTTAGCGCCAAGAATAGCCTTCATCTGGCGTACTACTTCGAAGAAGTCAGCACCCGAGCGGTCCATCTTGTTCACATAACCAATACGGGGAACGTTATACTTGTCAGCCTGACGCCATACAGTTTCAGACTGGGGTTCAACGCCACCTACTGCACAGTAAGTTGCTACAGCGCCATCGAGCACACGGAGCGAACGTTCAACCTCAGCTGTAAAGTCAACGTGACCCGGAGTATCAATCAAGTTAATCTTGAAAGTTTGGTTATTCCAGTGCCATTGACAAGTAGTGGCAGCAGAGGTAATAGTGATACCGCGCTCTTGTTCCTGGGCCATCCAGTCCATAGTAGCGCCACCATCGTGAACCTCGCCAATCTTGTGAGTCTTACCTGTGTAGAACAAGATACGCTCAGAAGTTGTAGTCTTACCGGCATCGATGTGCGCCATGATACCGATGTTACGAGTCAAATGTAAATCGTGCTTTGCCATCGTTTAATGTATTCTCAATTTGAAAATTAGAATCTGAAGTGAGCGAATGCGCGGTTAGCCTCAGCCATACGGTGCATATCTTCCTTACGCTTAAAGGCACCACCCTGTTCGTTGAAAGCGTCCATAATCTCAGCCGAGAGCTTGTCTGCCATAGTCTTACCACCACGCTTACGAGCGAAGGCGATCATATTCTTCATAGCAACAGACTCTTTACGGTCGGGACGAATTTCAGTAGGAACCTGGAAAGTCGCACCACCAATACGGCGGCTCTTAACCTCTACCTGAGGAGTGATCTTATCGAGGGCAGCCTTCCAAATTTCGAGGGCGCTCTTCTCCTGATCCTTCATCTTCTCGCCAACAATATTGAGGGCGTTGTAGAAGATTTCGTAAGAAATAGTCTTCTTACCATCGTACATCAAGTGGTTAACGAACTTTGAAACTTTTACGTCACCAAATACGGGATCGGGAAGGATCACACGCTTCTTAGGTTTTGCTTTTCTCATTTTGAGTAAAAATTGGTTTTGTTAGGGCTGCAATTCAGTTCTTCAACTCCCCTTTGGGATGTTTACTCAACCGCTGCAAACCAAAAGTGAATAAATTGATTATAAAGTTGCAATTACGTGCACAGTCTTAACAAATAAGCTTTACACATCCATTACGAGGATTTTTTTCGTCTTCTAAAAAGAGCAAATATGCAAATGCGGAATACCGTTTACAAACTACGCGTTGCCGAACCATTTTTCAGTATCAACGCATCCAACATTTGCACATTCTCACATTTGCACATTTGCACATATCGAACCGAGGTTCAATTACTTCTTAGCAGCCTTGGGGCGCTTAGCACCATACTTAGAACGGCGCTGTGTGCGGTTAGCTACACCTGCAGTATCGAGTGTACCGCGAACGATGTGGTAGCGCACACCAGGAAGGTCCTTTACACGACCACCGCGAACGAGCACGATGCTGTGTTCCTGCAAGTTGTGACCTTCACCAGGGATGTATGAGTTAACCTCCTTAGAGTTGGTCAAGCGCACACGTGCCACCTTACGCATTGCTGAGTTAGGCTTTTTAGGCGTGGTTGTATACACACGCACACAAACGCCACGACGCTGAGGACATGAATCCAATGCAGGCGACTTACTCTTGTCAGCTGCAACGCTTCTGCCCTTTCTTACTAATTGTTGGATAGTAGGCATTGTTTTATTTTTTTATTGTTATATATTGTTTTATTTTTATCGATATCAAGAGGTGCAAGTACACACTACACCATTCGGGCTGCAAAGTTAGGAACTTTTCTTGGAACAACCAACAGAAAATCAATCTTTATCAACAACTTTTTTATTCAAAGCCCAGTTTTCTAACTTTTTAACTTGCAAAAATTTAAAAAGAAAGGGAATATTGGGGGGAGAAATAAAAGCAAATGAACGAAGAGGTATATAACAAGGTGCTTAAAACAAGAAAAATCGAAAACCTAAAATCAGAATAACTGAAAGTCTAAAACAAAGGTTACATGATTCCCCGCATCCGACTTTTCTGCCAAACGTAACGCACAACCCTGCATCGTCATAATTTGTCGAGACAAAGCTAAACCAATGCCCGTGCCTGTAGATTTGGTGGTATAAAAAGGAACAAAGATGTCCCTGCGCACCTCTGGCAAAATGGGGGTTCCATCATTGCTAATATGCAACGAAGGTGCTTGCCATGTTATATTTATATGCTTGGCTTGTGCTTCAATGGCATTCTTTATTATATTCACAAACACCTGACGCAAAAGCATTTCGTCTGCCTCAACCGAAACGTATTCAGGAATTTGAACCTCCCATTTTACGGTAGGATATAAAACTTTTAGGTTAGAAACGAATTTTTCTAAACGCACCTTTTTTAGCACAGGCTCTTGCAGTTGCGTCATTTTTCGATAGCTATCCACAAAAGTCACCAAATTACCTGCTGCCTCATGAATGGCATGAATACCTTTTTCTAACGAAGTGCCCACAACTTGCGGATGTTCAAGATAGGCTTGACTGATGCTTTGTATTGGTGTACTTACATTCATAATCTCATGCGTAAGCACCCTTGTTAGTTTTTGCCACGACTCCACCTCGTTTTTCGCCACCAACTTAGCAATATCCTTCCCAAGGTCGTTCAAAACTTCTTGCAAAGCCCTTTCGCCATAAAATAATCCAGTTACAGGCAAACGAAATGTAAAATCCCTATTCAGGGCCGCCTCTCGCATCAAATGAGCACGCGTTCTTAGTTTATTTTGATGATGGAAAAAAGCAATCAAACCTCCCACAAGCATCACAACATGAATAAAAACAACCATCATCATCTGCCCAACTTTTTATAAAGTCTTTGACGTGAGATTTCAAGCAATTCAGCAGCTTTGCTAATATTGCCACGACACTTATCAACCACCTTACGCACATGCTCCTCTTCCATTTTCTCTAAAGGAACCACTTCCGTATTCACGTCAATGGCATCCTTCAACACACGGATAAGTTCATGATTATCCCAAGGTTTAGTCACAAAATCTACAGCCCCACTTTTCAACCCCTTCACCGCAAGCTTCACATCTGCATAAGCTGTCATCAACACAATGGGTACATTAGGATGTCTGCGATGAACTGCCTGAACCCACAACAACCCCTCTTGTCCATTATTTACACCTAAAGAAAAATTCATATCAAGCAGAATAACATCTATATGCTCTTGCTCCAAAGTTGCTAATATTTTATCGGGCTTCGTAAGGGTTAGTATACGTTCAAACACACCATCCAAACAGATTTCTAAGGTTGTAAAAATCGATTCATTATCATCTACAACCAAAACATTTCCATATTTAGCCATTATCTATTGTTTTTAAGTAATGCTATAATAAATACACAAATAAGTTTTGCAAAGTTACCTTTTATCATACAAAATGCAAGTACAGGTAAAAGTTTTTTTGATCATCTCGGTTATTTCCCTTTCACACCCAACAAAATGAAAGAACCTTTTTTTTACGCTTCTCCTTCCCTTGTGTATTATTTCCTGACTTCATCACTTTTCTGCGCCATCACATAACACGTATTGAAAATTAATGAGTTACGTCAAACTAATGAGTGATTTTTGATGGCGCATTGACGAAGTCAGGAATAGGGGGACATTATTTTTTTCTTTGCTAATGAAGAAAAGTATTAATGGAACAATTAATGGGCATTGATGGTAATTAATGTTCAAACTAAAACTCGCGGAGCGAGAATAAAAAATCTGTTAACTACGAGATGAAACCAAAAAACTATTGAATCCTAAAGGATAAAAATTTTATTTTACCCCCCCGTTTTGTTGAATGTCGCCTTCTGAAAACTCTTTATTTTTTTCCTTTACACTGAATTTGATGCCTTTATCTAAGCCTGCTCTATAACAAAGATTGTCTTTTCCGCCGTGAGAGAGTTTGTGCACATTAAGCACTTCGTTTTCGATAAAAGCCTCGCATGAAAAAGTATCGCCCACATCCAATTGTGAATTTTTGCTCTCCACCACAACGAACCTACGATTTCCTAAATAGCGAAACACACATTGGCGATTGGGCAACCATTTCACAATAAGTTCGTCGTCAGGGTCTAAATCTTCGGCATAGCATCCAGAACCAAAGAATAGTTCACTTTGGTTCTTTCCTTTTTTTTCGCGTCGTTCACATTGCTTGCAAAAAAGTTTGTAGCTTTTGTAGCTAATAGTCTCAGCAATAAGGTCTAATGTATGCGTGCTTGGATTGCATTGTTGATCATTGACAACACCCCAAAGTCGTTTCAACGTTGTGGGGCTTATTGTTTCATGGGTCTTTTTAAAGATAATCTCGCTAAGAGCCACAAAATCACGATGTCGGTTCATCTTTAACCCTGTGGCAAACTTTACTTGGTTTAGTAATTCTTCTTGCATATTTTTCCAATTAAAGGATAATTTTTATTGCACCCTTTAAAAAAGGCTTGTACTATTTCCGATGCAAAATTAAACAAATTAAATAGGAAATAAGAACCTTTTTGAAATAGAAAAAAAAGGACAAGGAAAAAGTATAAAGAATGCTATATATTTGCAAGCGTTCATTGAATCAAAATTAAAAAACAATTAAATACTTATTGCTATGTCAAAAAACAAGATTGAAGATCAAGCAGTTTTTGGCTGTTATTCTCAAAACGAAAACAAGGTAACACTTGCTTTGCTTAAAATTTTAGAACGAGCTAAAGGTGACTCTTTACTCAGAAATCTCATTGAACTGGCTGATGGTGAAGACTTACCAGACAACCAAATCTTACTCGAGTCGCAAGTAACAGATACGGCAGAGCATTCTATCCCAGATGGCAAAATTAGTTGTCAGTATGCTTTTCAGTATTTTATTGAAAGCAAACTTTCTGAGGATATTCCTACGAAGCAACTCCAGCAGCATCTTGAAACCGTGCGCAAAACACCAAATGCTCACCTCATCTATATTACGCAGCATTCTCAACGCCCCAAGGAACTAATGGAGCACAAAGATGTGCTTTGGACTAATTGGACTAAAGTAACAGAGTGCTTGCGCGATTATGAGGATGACAATAACGACCCTGTGTTAAAGTACTTGATAGAACAATTTGAGTTGTTCGTTCGTAGCAACAAAGTGTATGACGATAGTGAAAATCGTGTGCTTATTGTTGGCGGTAATTTTGCTGAGGACGTGGCATTAAAATACAACTTCTACGCATGTCAAGCAAACCGTTCGTTCCGTAACACAGGTTACATTGCTTTCTTGCGTAAGAAGAAGATTTCTTACTTGTTCAAGGTCGTAGGAGAGGTTAAGGATTCTGTTAACTTACGAGAAGAGCCAAGCATTGTGCCTCCATCTTATTTTGATGAAGTAGAACCTGATTACCAAGGCACTCCCCACAAACTCTTTAAATTGGAACGTGTCGAGGCGTTTGAAGGCCCGATAATCGACGACAGTGTCGATAAAAACGGAAAGCATTGTGCATTCGTTCAGCGCCAAGGTTATACCACCTTAGACCAATTTAGGAATGCGAAAGTGACGTCCGATTTAAGAGACTAATTAACCTTGAAACGTATAGACTGATGGGTGGCTCTATTAATTTGAATGATGTTTTTGCGGGATTTTTAAGAGTGTGTGAAAAGAAGACGCTCTTTCAAGAACAAGCAAATCATACATCAGAACAGAATATTTAATTTGTTCAGAATGAATAGAGCAACCCTTTCGTGCTACTAATCAATAGAAATGTATTCGTTATAAAAGAAGATGCAATGAAAAATCGTTTGCCGCAAATCCCTACTGAAATCTTTAAGGTCTGTGCAAGCGATGCAGTAGCAAAAGCTTTATCTAAAGTTTTTAGCCCCAATACAGCTTCGTGGTTAGTAGATAAGGTTAAAGAAAAAGCAAACATAGAATAATAAAAGAAACAAACAATATGAAGAATAATAGATACTCAATAAGCATGCGTCATGCGTTGATGCTTTTAGTGCTTCTATTGGGATTCCCGTCTTGGGGGTATACAGCTGAATCTGATCACGAGGTTGTTTATGAAGGCGTGCGGTATAGAATAGATATGTCCCTCAAATCAGCTACAGTTGTTGGTTCCTCTAATAAATACATTGAGAATGTGGTTATTCCTAGCAGAATACGATATGGATCCTATAATACTTACCCAGTACTCGATATCGGTAATTATGCCTTTGATGGTTGTACTCGTTTGACTTCTATCACAATATATAATGGGGTTAAAATAGGTAATCATGCCTTTTCTGATTGTACTAGTTTGACTAAAGTCAATATACGCCCAAGCATAATAGGTAGTGAAGCCTTTTCTGGTTGTACTAGTTTGACTTCTATCACAATAGATAATGATGTTAAAATAGGTTCCGGTGCCTTTAAAGGTTGTACTAGTTTGACTGAAGTCAATATACCCTATGCAAAAATAATAGGTGATGAAGCCTTTTCTGGTTGTCGTGGTTTGACTTCTGTCAGAATCCCCAAAAGTGTAACTTCAATAGGTAACGCTACCTTTTCTGGTTGTAGTAGTTTGACTTCACTCACAATTCCAAATAGTGTAACTTCAATAGGTGGCGATGCCTTTGATGGTTGTAGTGGTTTGACTTCACTCACAATTCCAAATAGTGTAACTTCAATAGCTTACGCTACCTTTTCTGGTTGTAGAGGTTTGACTTCACTCACAATTCCAAATAGTGTAACTTTAATAGGTGGCTATGCCTTTAATGGTTGTAGTGGTTTGACTTCAATCACAATCCCCGAAGGTGTAACTTCAATAGGTAAGAATGCCTTTGATGATTGCAATAGTTTGGAATCTCTCACTATTCCAAATAGTGTGACTTCATTAGGTGGGAGGGCCTTCTCTTTCAGGTGTAATTCTTTGGTATCCCTTACCATTCCAAATAGATTTATTGATGGTTATCTTCTAGAATGCTCAAATTTGCAATCTCTTACTGTTTATGGAGAGGATATTTCTTCAAATTGTACTAAATTAATCAGGAATAATCCATATTTGAAATCTGTCACTCTAAAAGATGTGACTACAATAAGTTCGCCAATAAGTTCGTCAGTTTTTGCAGGTTGTAGTGGTTTGACTTCTTTCACTGTCACTATAAAAAAAGATGTAACTTCAATAGGTAACAATGCCTTTTATGGTTGTAGTGGTTTGAATTCTATCACAATCCCCGAAGGTGTAACTTCAATAGGTTACGCTACCTTTTCTGGTTGTAGTGGTTTGACTTCACTCACAATTCCAAATAGTGTAACTTCAATAGGTTACGCTACCTTTTCTGGTTGTAGTAGTTTGACTTCACTCACAATTCCAAATAGTGTAACTTCAATAGGTGGCGATGCCTTTGATGGTTGTAGTGGTTTGACTTCACTCACAATTCCAAATAGTGTAACTTCAATAGCTTACGCTACCTTTTCTGGTTGTAGAGGTTTGACTTCACTCACAATTCCAAATAGTGTAACTTTAATAGGTGGCTATGCCTTTAATGGTTGTAGTGGTTTGACTTCAATCACAATCCCCGAAGGTGTAACTTCAATAGGTGAGTATGCCTTTTCTGGTTGTAGTGGTTTGACTTCAATCACAATCCCCGAAGGTGTAACTTCAATAGATGGCTATGCCTTTAATGGTTGTAGTGGCTTGACTTCACTCACAATCCCCGAAGGTGTAACTTCAATAGATGAAAATGCTTTTAAGGGGTGCAGTAGCTTGGCATCCTTCAGCATTCCAATGAGTGTGACAACAATAGGCAAGGCTGCGTTTAAGGATTGCAGTAGTTTAGGTGAAGCTATGGCTATTCCAGCTAATGTGACAGAAATAGCTGATGAAACTTTTATGGGGTGCAGTAATTTGCCTTCTGTTAGATTGACATCTAATGTGACAAGAATTGGCAATCATGCATTTGACGGTTGTAAGGCTTTTAAGTCATTCGCATTTACGCCCAATCTTACATCGGTTGGTATTTCTGCCTTCCGTAATTGTAGCGGACTTACGGCAATTAAATTGCCGTCAAAGGTTGCTGAACTCGGTGACTATGCTTTTGCTGACTGCGAAAATCTGGAATCCGCTATATTTAACTCAAATGTAGAAATAAACTTTACTACTTTTGAGAATGATGCGAAATTGAAGACGCTGACCTCTGCTGCTAATTACTTTGATGGTGTGGCCTTATATAATAAAGAAAAGACCAAGCTGATAAAGGTATTTGACTATTCTATCAGTGAATATACAGGCATTCCAGAAACTGTTACAGCCATTGGTGATGAAGCTTTCAAAAATTGTTCGAACTTATCAAAGGTCAATCTGCCTTCTGGACTTACAGCCATTGGTGAGCGAACTTTCAAAGATTGTTCGAACCTGTCCAATGTCAATCTGCCTTCTGGACTTACCTCGATAGGTGATGACGCCTTCTGCAACTGTGAGAAGTTGGCGTTAAGTGCCTTCCCCGATAACTTAAAGAATGTTGGTGCGCGTGCATTTTTGAACTGCGGTAGCATCACGGTAAATTGCTCGCCCTCATCATTGAGTTTCATAGGAGGACAAGCCTTTGCTAATTGCAAGAGTATTACAGGTTTTACGTTGTCGAATGATGCTAACTTAGGCGAAGGCGTCTTTAAGGGGTGTACAGCATTGAACACAGTGAGTATATCCATGCTCAAGAATATACCCAATAGCCTTTTTGAGAATTGTACTGCGCTGAGTAGTGTTACAACTCCTGCTGATTTGGCTTCTGTGGGTAATAGGGCTTTCTTTAATTGTAGTAAACTGGAAAGCATTGCTATGCCAGATGTCGTATCTTTGGGCGAGGAAGCATTCTATGGTTGTAAAAATCTGAAGGAAGTTAATATGCCGAAGGTAGCATATTTGCCACAAAACACATTCAATGGTTGCAGTGCCTTGAATACAGCGAATATCCTATCATGTAGCGTCATAGCAGATTCTGCGTTTAAGGATTGTGCGGCATTACAAAGTATCCAGATACACCCCGAAAGAATCGAGTCGATTGGTAATAAGGCTTTCTGGGGTTGTTCAAGTCTGACATCGCCATGGGAATTTTTGAACAGTAAAATGACGATTGCTGACAGTGCCTTTATTGGCTGTACAAGTTTGAAGAAAATCAGACTGAGAAGAGAAGTGCCCTCTTCTGAGGGGCAGTTTGCTGAAAACATGGTGGTTTACGTGCCCATGGGCAGTAAAGAAAAATATCAAAACATATTGCCACAGTGTACGATTTATGTAGACTACAATAAGAATGATAAGGAATTTCAAGATATTCTTTCTATGTATGATCTCTACAATCAAAATGATTTTAAACCACTCGTTGATGAGGGGGCGGATGTTCCATGGACAGAAAACAATGTACTAACTGACGCTTCGCAACTCAGTGCCAATTTTGCAGATGAGTATGAGGGATCGTTAGGTGCTTTGGTTGATAGTTCAGATGAAAGTTATTTCTTGTCAGCTTGGGATGCGGACAATCCGAATGAGGACTATCACTATATTCAGGCAGACTTGAAAAAAGGCTGTAAGGCATTCAAAATTACATTCAAGCGTCGTGAAAACAGTGACGCTTTGGCTCCGACCAAGGTGCATGTGTTCGTAACGAATACGTTGGATGACGATAACAACTGGATAGACCTTGGAAGTCATACGCTCAATTATAATGATCTTACAGCCTCTATCAACGCAAACTATCATGCCAAGGTGCGCTATGTGCGATTGCAAGTAGAGGCTACAGCCGGCAATGCAAAAGAAAATGGAAATCTTTACTTTGCATTGAATGAACTTGACATTACACCATGTCGTATTAATACTTCTATCCTCAAATGGGATGATGGTATATATTACGCTGTAAAAAATAATAGTTTTGAAAATGACCCCAGTCAAGTTGGCAATTTTGAGAACTACTTGAAGGGACTAACCAATGGACAATTTGGAGACAATTCAACCCCAGATAAGCTTTTCTTCAAGTTGCAACTTACAAAGCCCCTCAAGTATGTTGTAGTGAAATATGTAAAGAATAATGTAAATCCTACACAATCAATGCTGTTAAATGCTGACGACGAAAAGAATAGTAGTTTTACGTTCGACGCGGATTATCGTTATTACAACAATACAACAGGCATTTATTGTGGACAGTTCCAGCAACCCACAGATATGATATCACTTTGGTCTAAGGACGAGCAGTCTTGTTATTTGCGGACGGCTCACATCTACACTCGCCCGCCCAAAGCCGATTTGATGTCAGAAGATGCCAGAACATCAATAAAGGATATGCTTAGTCAATATGATGACAAAGACTTTATCGGAAAAGATGCTTTTGATGCCTTGCAGAGTTATTGCAACGAAATAACACGCCTTGCGCAAACAGGTCGTTTTGTAGACTTTGCAAAGAACGAGTATAGCACATTCTATGCCGACTACCCTGCAGTGGTGCCGATGCTTGTTAAGGCAGGCATAGTGAAGGAACAGAATGGCGAACTCGTGGTAGATTATATCTATAACGAGGGCGATGTGATTCCTGCCAACACAGGTGTGATTCTTAAAGGGAATTGCATGGGTAATGCTTATGTGATGGAAAAGGCTACCACAGATGCTACCTCCGCTACCTCGCCTGAAGGTAACTTGCTGCATGGCACTATCAATGACGAAGAAACCTATGTAGACGGTTGTAGTCGTTATTATATGTTGTCGTACGACAAAGCCACGGATTGTCGTTTGGGCTTCTATTGGAATGGCGAAAATGGTCCCCAACCATTTATCAACAAGGCTTACAAGGCATATTTGGCTATTCCTGATACATACAGCGCAATGGCTAAAGAAAGTTTCAGTCTTGCCGAAATGGAAGAACATCGTGGTGAAACAACCCGTATTTCTTCTGTCAGCGACGATAAAAGCCACATGCAAAGCGGTATTTATGGCATAGATGGACGTAAAATAGATGCTACGAACATCAAGCAGTTGCCCGCTGGGGTTTACATCGTGAATGGCAGAAAAGTAATTGTAAAATAATAATGACACTAAATGGGAGGGGCGGACAAAATAGCCTCATTGGGTAAGTGCCACCCTCCCTTTTAAAAAAACAAAAGAAAAACAGAAATGAAAAAAAATTATTACGCTCCAAAGAGCAACGTAATTAAGTTTGAAATGCGCGAAGCGATGATGTTAGCCCCCCAATCTGAACCAGGCAACGGGCAGTTGTCAGGCTCTAAAAATGATTGGGAAGATAATGTAACGTGGGATAGCACAGAAGACGAAGCATGCGAACTTGGTAGCTCTAAATAAGAATATGGACAAAATGGTTCATAAGATTGAACTTTATGTCTGCAAAGCGAGACGACCTGCTGGCATCAAGATGAGTGTGTCGTTATAATGGGTTACCCCGTTAGGTAGGGTGTTCAAAATCCATAATATTTTTCTGCATGGTTTTGA